>JAEIGA010013383.1_pt1 | contig 12490 bp, 16 predicted proteins | sample 9270691 | NCBI WGS metagenome assembly JAEIGA01 (sample SAMN17057246, study PRJNA624740) | gut metagenome | biome: biome; isolation source: fecal sample | host: Bos grunniens | place: China: Xizang | collected 2019
ATATACACAATATAATCTGTGAAACATAAATAGAAACCGTGAAACACGCATAGAATCTAACAAAAACAGACAGACACGATCCGAATCACCAGGAGCAGCCCGGGAACAAGCTGTCCCATAAATCGGACTGTATACGGAATAACGATTATAGTTAAGTAGTGGGAAATTTATTGGACAGTTAAAATTGTCTGAAAATAAAAACAATTGTTTCTGGCCCTGTCCACGATCCGAGACAAGGCCAGAATAATAGTCGGAATATTTAGCAAAGTACTGTCATAGTGGTAAAATTAAACGGCTCAATATCAATTGTTGATACAGTAGTATTACCGTATTCAGGACAATAAAGAGTCACACTATCATTAGAGATCTGGATAAAGCCCATATAATTAGTAACAACTCCGCCGATTACCAGATTAACATCAACAGGAATTGATAATGAAGGATGTCCTGTGTCTCTGTCATAACCATTAAGAAGTCCAGGTCTGTTGATAGTTCCTATTGTCAGCTTATGGTTACTGAATGAGATAGTACCGTTAAATACTATATTTGTATCGCATCTGATCTGTGTAACCTCATTTGATCTATCAACGATAAGAGTTGCGCTTCCAGTACCGGTCAAATCAGCGGCTTTAGTAAATGTCTGTAAAACTTTATAACCATATACTTCTATTGGCGATCCGCTCATAAGATAAGAGCCAAGCTGCCAAGCAAGCACATCATAACCCTGATCTGTGGGATGTACACCATCAGTACCGCAAAGAGTATAGGTATGTAAGATGTATTCAGAATTTTTTACAAGTCTTGCATTAGCGTTAAGCATTGCTACATTCTGATAAGCGGGAATACATGAGCTGTTTATTTTATCCCTTTCACTGGAGCTTCTTGTGCCCCAGCCAACGAAAGCCAGATGCACTATACAGTTAGGAAAGTATGTTGCGACTTTTTCACAAAAAGCAGTTCCGCCAGCAACTGAATTGCTGTATGTTGTCATTATTTCATTATATCCGCCAAATACAAGCATATCAGTTATTGATTCAGGTTCATCTATGGTAGCGTAATTATTATCGAGATATTCTATAAATGTATAGTCTCCGCTTTTAACATTAAATCCAGCGCCGCCCACTGCCCAGTTTGCCACTATTTCATCTGCCATACTGGGATATAACGCTTTTATTCTATCGCCTACACTTGTTACTACTATACCCTGAGTACCATCAGATGATTGGTTATATGAATCACCTAAAATAATGATTTTTCTCTTTTTTCTTATAGAGAGATCATTCTGAAGATCTTTCAGATCATCTTCAACATCCTCAATATCACTTTCTATTCCGGGGATAAGTGTATCAACGATATTGTCGATTTCATCCTGAAGAGAAGCATAAGAGCCAGTAAACGTACCCATATCAAGCCAATATTCTGTGTTCTGGGCGGGCGTTCCTATATTATCAGGTACAGTCTTTTTTGACAGATATAAATGATCGTTCTGTGTAGTAACAAAAGTAAGCGGCTCATACTGCACATTGATTTCCCAGTTAGAAGTATCATCCTGAGAATTTTTATACCATACGGGGACATACCTTGCGCCAACATATTGTAATCTTGCCATCTTAAATACCTCCTTCTATACTTAGTGTAAGATGTCCAAATTCAGGTTCGATCTCTGTCCAGATATCAAGTTCAGTAGTGTTAAAAATTATATCTTCCCAGCTATCTGTATATATAGCGATAAAATAACCAGCATCATTAAGACCAAAAACTACAGTCTTAAGAGTACGTGCTACAATAGGAAGAAGATTTTCGGTAGCCCATAAAAATATAGATTCTTTCAGCCCTTCAGGAATATAACCATTTTCCAGCTGTTCCATAAATGAAAATATCTCATCCATTTTAGGCGTGTTTGTTTCTATCCATTCATTTAAAGCGGTTATGACTTCATCATAACTGGATGTATGCTTGATAAGCCACCCAAGATCACCATCATAAGTTCTGGTGTGTGGAAATTCGAAGAAACTCATATAAACCTCCCTTCTTAATATACCTCTATCATATTATCACGTTCAAATTTACGAGCGATCCAGTCATATACATTAAAACGCTCCAGCATATCGAGTTCCTTCATTATGATGTCAGAGGGCGTTTCAAGTCCGATGTTTCCGTGTCTTCTACGGAAATAATCAATATTTTCACCATGAGTCAGATCATCAGTTTTATCATGGTTAGTAGTCTTACCATACTGAGTCTCATCAGTTCCTGAAGCTGTGTCAGTCTTTCCAAATGTTGTGGTCTCAGTTCCTGTTTTATTCATGGAAGAATCAAAAGAGTGTTCAACTGTACCTGAGTTTTCATCTTTAGAATCTGCCTGATATACTGACGAGTTAAAAGCACTGACTTTATGCTCAGTTCCAGTTGTATCTGTGTCGGTATCTTCTCCAGAGTGAACATCCTGAGTATCATACTCAAGTTCATCTGTACCGCTTAAGGTATGAGTTTCACCGTGGATAAGTTTATCTGATCCAGAGAGATACTCCTTACCTCCGAGCTTTCTCTGGTCAGTTCCTGAGTGTTTTTCATGCCATTCTTCATACTCATCTACATTATCTATTATATCATACTCAGCGAGTAAGATTTTAACAAGGTGGCTAAACTCCCATTGCTCTTTATCGAACCACATCTTGACTTGCTGTTTCATGAGTTCGGGCTCTCCGTAAACTGGAGTGAGAAGTCCGCACCTTAACATGATATAATCTTTTACAAGGTTCATATCTATTGGTTCTGGCGTGGTACAGTTTTCGAAAAGATCTTTTCCGTTTGCCTGAAGAAAATCAACTACGTTTTGAAGTGTCATTGCTTCTTTCCTCCCCTATATAATCCCTGATAGTACATGAGAGCTCGATTTCAGGAAATAATTTTTTTGTTCTTCTTATCCCTTCCTGAATATTATCGTACCAATGCATGATATTAAATTTTACTTCTTCATTATTAGCGTTAACTTCATCAGAAGTAAGGCGTTCACGCTTATCAAGGTTAGTGTTATTGATACCGATATCAGTAAGAAATTCATTGATTATCTTTCTTTTTAAAAGCTGGATATCATCAGAGATAAAGTTTTCTTTAGCTGGCATTGTGAACATATTCTCTTTATTTATGGAATCGCTGTTAACAAAAACCGCTGGTTTACTCTGTGTGATATCATCATACATTTTCTTATAGCTTTCAGCCTGAGCCTTGCTTGTAGCTCCAAATACATAAGTAGCTTTGGTATTCATGAGGTTAACAGCTATGCCAGAATCACACATAGCGAGAAGTGTTGAATATCTGTCTATCATCCAGCCTACGCCCTGATAATCATACTGTAATTTTATTACGGCACAGTCAACATCAATCGTACGTTCAAAATTACCTAATACGGGATTTGCAAAAATCGCTGTTGTCGGCTGGTTATAAATTCCGATACCAGTAAGACCAGAGCGAAGAGCTACAACGCCCATAGGCGTATCAGTTATAGAGATGTGTCCTTCTCTAAACAGCACGCTCAAAAAGTAGTCAAGCTCCCACTCTTTTGGGATCTCAAATTCAAAACGGGCGAATATCTTTTTTAACAGCCACTGGCGATAGTATAAAGCTGAAGTATTGGCAACGCCGTCGACGTCCTTTGGTTTTCTTGCAAAGAAGTTTCTTAAGAGATCATCAAAAGGAACATTCTCAGCATTTTTAAATAAACTACTCATAGTATATACCTCCGTTCAGGAAGTTATTTATAGCTTCACGCTCCTGATCGAACATGTTACCGGCAACTTCAGCTCCGTCACACTGAACAAAACCTGAGTAACTTCCTATTGTGGCTTTTTTCATTACGGGCTTACCCATAACAGAATTTACGTTTGCCTGAGTATCAGCGAGTGAGTGTTTGACTACTGAACACCTTACAAATTTATAAAGACCGTGAGAAGCTCCTCCGCCAAGTCCGCCACCTCCAGCGGTTTCACCATGCCACGCATTAAGCATCTGCCCAGCACTGGCGGCAAGTCCTCCGCCAAGAGCGGCAACGGCTGTCAGTGGATTAGTTGCCGCAAGCGCACCAAGCACTCCAGCAGCTCCAGTCACAACAGCGTTTGCAACTTTTCCACTATTTATATTAGATGATCCGTATGGTGTCGACATGGCAATATTTGCGCTTGCTGTGGCTATAAATTTTCCGTCATTATGTCCAGATATCAAAACAGCTACGTCACCGCTGGTAACGTTTATGGAATACTCTACATCAAGTGACGTATTATTTATAATATCGTTTGTAGGTAGTGCCATAGTACCTATAAACGGAGCATACAGATAAACTTCAGTGTAAGGCGCATTTTTTAGCCAGCCACTTCTGCCCCAAGGAATATTTACATTTGCGTCACCCTTTACAATATATTCACCCTGGAGATTATAACCTTCTATAGCCTGACCACCTGAATAAGTGCAAGGATAATCACCAAGATATAGAGCCGCTGAATTACCTGAAGGCGTCCACATTATCGGAAGTGATATTGCCGCTTTTATATTCTGTCCTATGTTGCCGTCAGAAAGCATTTGCTGGAATCCAGTAACAAGATCCGTCACCCTTGATGCTGTATAGATTGTAACATTACTCATCAGCTCTTTAACGGCCGTGCTGTCTTTTAAGAGATAAGTTCCAAATGATCCAGTACCCACGATAGAAAGTATTACCGCTCCAGATGTATCATCCAGAATATTAAAACCGCTGATTGTCGCTGTGTCATTTGTTATTGATACATCGGCTGTGGTGGGTATACGGGTATCTATGATATCATCACGACCGCCAGTGGCATACATTATCATAGCCGTGGTACTTCCTATGTCAGTCTTCCACGTTCCGAGAAAATCTTCAGTACATAATATCTCCCAGAGATCCTGACGGACTGAGGTAATATCATTTACAAAATACTTCCTTCCTTCAAAGTCTACATAATTAAAAGACGGCTTACCGCTTACATTTAGTAAAAAAGTGGGACTGATAAGGCTAGTCCCACTTTTAAGCTGAATGTCAATCTGAGTCGCTGTTCCTGTAGGCTGAAGAGTGGAATTTTTTCTTTTTGCAAAAGTATAAAAATTTCCAGTTGCCATATTGACTCCTTTAGTCTACATATTGACCAACTTAGTTAAGAGTAAAGCAGACAAAATTCTCAGACAGATCTATGAATCGGAGCTGTTTTTCGTGCCAATACGTATTATAATAACCACCAGCCGCATTTACCGGAGTGGTCAATACATCCTCATCGATCTTGTAAACGCCCATAGCGTCACGATCATGCACAAGTGCAATAATGTTGTTTCTACTTACGCTATCACCGTCTGAAGGTCTCTTGATTTTAACGTCCATAGGTGAGAGTGCACTCTGCCAGTAGTTGATCGTTGTGATATCGGCGTCAGGTCTTACAAAACGATCATGAAAAGCGGCATATTCCACAACTGTTTCAAGTCTTCTCATGAATGAAGAAATGACTTTTACCCTGACATCTTCTTTAGGTGTGAAAGTCTCAAATGAGCCATCATTATAAAGTGTGCTCATGTCCTGCATTCCGTCAAGAACTGAGTTGATACGGCTCATAGCATAGCGCATGAAATCAGGATCGTTCTGGCATGTCTGAGCGTCCAGTGATCCTGAATAAAGTGTATTATACTCAGAAACAAGCTCAATAAATCTGCCAGTTGCAGCTGTCTCAGCGATAGCCGTTGCAAGTGTAACCCTTCCAAGGTTCTCAAGAGAAACTTCGATAGCATTTCTTACTTCACCGAAAACAACGCCGATAAATGAACCCATAGATGTTTCATCAAGGAAGGCTTCTTTTAAAGTCTCACGCTGGATAGTGATGTGGAACTGATAAGGCGTTCTTGTTACAAAGAGTTTCTGATTTACATCAGGCTTTGCAACCTTGTAGTGATCCACACTGTTACCATTAACAAGTCCATACATCTCGTCTTCTTCAGCTTCAGGCATGATAACCTTAATTTTCTGAAGAATTGCTCCATACTCAAAATCATTAAGCACCATATCACCGAGCTTATTTCTGTAGTCCCTGAATCTGAGGATAGTCTTTCCGATTCTCTGAGCGAGAGTATTAAGAAAAGCTTCAGTGTTTGTACTGGATGAAAGAACTGTATTTCCAAGGGAAATAAGTGTTGATGTGTCTACTACTGAAAGCGCGTTACTTCCAAAAGCTTCAGCGTTTACTTCATTTACAAGAGCATAAATCTGTTCAGTTGTCATTTTGTTTTCTCCTTCCTACTAATCCGTGAAGAGCTTCTTCAAAAGACATTTTCGGTTTTCCAGTGTCCATATTCCGAGCCAGTGTATAATTAAGCTCTTTTGTCTTTTTAAGATCATCTTCCTGTTTTGTGATAGTTTCCTTAAAAGTATCATTTTCATTCTTAAGAGAAGATATCTCGATCTCTTTTTCTTTAAGATCAGCTTCGCTCTTCTCATAGGATGTAAGTAAAGCCGTTTTCTGTTCATCATTAAGCTTATTAAATTCTTCTAAATTCATAGCCGCCACTCCTTTTATAAATTTAGCCGCTTATTTTTATACGGGTAGCAAAGTGGCGGCTACCCGTCCGCACCCGTCAGGGCATAGCCAGCGGACATAACTTTACTACCCGTATTTAGTATAGAATATTTGTTCTATATTTTCAATATTTCAAACAATTTAGTTTTTACGACAAAATCTGAATATTCCAGAGTGCCGTTTGCCGCCGCCAGCTCCAGAAAGCGTCCATAGGTACGATAGAAAACAACTCTGTTATCGCGGCTGTTAAACTCCCTTACTCCGTCAGATCTTGTGTGACACGCATAATAACGCCCGTTCGATTTATGGCGGTATATGTATACATCATCTATCATACATATACAGATATACTCCATGATGTTACGCTTTTGTATTCCATAAAATGAATCGTAGGCAAATTTATTTCTTAAATTTTCATCAGCTATCTTAGTTCCGTTTATCAGTTTATAGTTTTCTGTCTGGGCTTTAAGATCCGAGATCTCCGACTCAGGAAGAAGGACAAACATACCCTGATTTCTGTACTTTTTCTGTCCGCTCTTTACCATTGATTCGATAACAGGGATAAGATTGTAACCAGCAAGTATGGGATTATCCAGTTTCTGAGAATTTGACAGCATTATCACCTTAAGAGGATCTTCACCGAAAAGCTCCCTGTTTCTGTTTACTGTCTCATAGAAATGGATAAATGAAGCGTACTGATCGAAAGTAAATCTTTTACGCTCGATAAATTCATCAAATAATACGTACTTCACATCTGATAAGTCTATACCACGGAGATTTTCAAAAGTTGAAAGCGCGACACCATAACCGATAACCTCCGCGCCGTCTTCAGTCTCTTCATAAATAAGAGCGTGGTTTTTCTGTTTTTCCATGTAGATAGTTCTGTCATGATCCGCCGCCCAGCGTTTAAAGGGATTGCCAAATTCCCCACAGCTTTCATCAAGCTGGATAACAGTATTTCTCATATATATGAATTTGTCGTGCTGGTTTTCCAGTAAAAAGCTAAATGCCGAATATGTTTTACCAATACCACGACCGCCGATTATTATAGCTATAGCTCTAATGAGATCTATATAATCATTTATATCAAAAAACTTCATAAATTCCTCCTATAACAAAAAGAGACCAGCGTCCTCATACTGGTCTCTTTTCGTATCACATTTTTCTTACGAGGGAGCAAGAAATGGTTAACATAATTATACCAAGTCTACCCAGCGTATACCATAGCAAGTTTTCTTAAACTTCTCAGACTGGTACTCCTCAATCCTAAAACCGACTTTACCTTCTTTGATCGTCTGGATATCCTCCTCAGACTTTAAGATCTCTTTTACATCGTCCAGAAGGTTTTCAGGAAGATCAATAAAATATCCGTCACAGATTGCTACGGGATGATCTCCAAAGTTGCCTTTAGTGTTGATGTAAAGACCCTTTACTGTGTGAACAGCGTCAGCCTTTTCCTTATAGGCTTTAGCTCTCTGAATAAACTCAAATCCTTCTGTGTTAACGTTCCAGTCGATACTACCTTTGTTGTGTTTTGCAGCAAATCCCATTATAGCCGCCCTCCTTTTTTAGTGCCGTATGTTGCGAACGTCTTTTCATCCATAACATACATCTGTTTATAAGTGTCTTTTATCTTATATCCCTTGCGATTAAGGGTTATAGGATCATATTTACCGAAGATCGTGGAAGAATTTCCCTCCTGATCTTCAACCTCAGTTATCAGAATCGTTCTTTGCATCTCTGTCCTTCCTATATTCTTTAGCCATTTCAAAAGCAAATTTGAGCATAAAATCTTTTTCAATTGAATCTAATATACAAACAAAACAAGCAATTATTTCACTTGTGTTAGCTTTAGTGTTCATTTCAAAATTACCATTATCATAGTTAATTTTAATCATTCTATTACGATCCTCCAGTATTCTGTTTTTTCCATAATAAACATCTTTGCACCAAGGTCAATTCTGACTGAACCGTCAAAACCATGATACTTTAATATAGCATAATCACTTAATGCGACTTTAACAGTGTCTCCACCATCATAAGTTTTACTCTTAAATATGCTATCCCCAAATACATCACTCATTGCTTCAGCAACTTTTTCATCAAGTCCTAAAATAAACATAGCCGCCTCCTTTAACTATTTGATATTAAATATTACTACTTAAATATAATCGATATCGCGTATCTTTTCAAGTCCTTTTAGTAAGAGATCTGTATAACCGTCGTTAACTCCGATCTTATAAGAGTTATTGATAAGAGCCACGTTTGCACCCGTTGTCATTTCGCAATTCTTTACTTTTATCTTATGAATCGGTACATCATTATAATATGCCGTCAGGTGTCCTGAATCGGTTATCTTCGTTCCGATCTGGAAAGAATCAATACCATTTTTAGTAAAGAAATCAGCTCCTACTTTTTTAGATACGCCTGCTATGGTACTTTTTATTTTTCCATTCTGACAGTAGACATACTTTTTAGCACCCAGTGTTTTAAATTCGGTGTATAAACCTTTTTTAGTCTCATTATCCCAAACACCCAGATAATGTATATTTCCTTCCTTGTCGTGAGCGTAAGCACCATATTTTTCAACTTCTTTGATGATCTCGGCGTTCTTGTTACCAAAATCTTCATCATGATCCCCCATACCTTTTATCGAGTCTGTATCACAGTAAACAACATCACTTCCTATTTTCTGAAGCATTTCCTCTAAATGTAAACGGCTGTTTGCTGTTATCCATACGCCGTGATGATACTGTAAGAAGTTATTGCGGCTGTTATAGTAGCGTGCAAGAGCTTCAGAAAGCGAAGGTATCTCTTCCACATATTTTTCACTCTTAGAATCCCATATAACGCTTGTCTGGTCCACTCTCATTACCATACAGCCATAAATTGAATTGAGCTTGTTTTTTGCTTTTACATATTCATATAAGTGTTCAGGATCTTCTTTTAGAAGTGTCTTTGCCCTGTAATAATCCATGTTGGTATCACGGATCTCCTGAGGAAGAAAGCCATAATTTGACGCGTATACTTCATCAATAGATATATCATCAGGTTTATACTGGGATAATATTATCTTATAGTCGATATCAGTAAGCGTCATATCACAGTATTCAAGGAATAATACACGCCCGTTGTCTATTATCTTTTTACCAGCCCATTTATTAAGGCGTGAAAAAGACACATAGGGAACTCCGGTATTACCGATATATTTAAGGTTCTTAAAACGACATCTGATAAGTAATGCGTAGTTATCTTCTTTAATAAAGCGGTTAAAAGTATTCAGGGTTATCTTCTGCCATTTAGTCATGGGATAGTGTGGTAACATAATAGAATATGGATAACTACTTGTAATATCATACCCCCAAAGGTTATGTAACAGCTGATTAGCGGCGTCAAGGTTCGCATGAGTGTTACCACCTCTGAAAGCCTGACGGCACATTGTATATAGATGTTCATCTAGTGCACAGTCTTTAAAGTGCTGGCGGTTCTTTTTATTCTTTTTAAAATTTGTACGAAGATCCCGTCTTACATAACCAGTAGATGTCATGGGCATTTTAGCTAAAGTGTCGTGCTTCATGCGGCTTTTTATGCACTCACATAAGCCCCTGACATCGTTATAACAGTATGCTTTTTCCATATCTGTTAAGGTAGTTCTTGCCGTTCTTATCTTAGAATAATCAAAGTCATCACCAGACAGTTTATAATGTGCCACGCCTTCTTCATTCTCACAGAATTTCTGAAGTGACATATTTGAAAGCGCATAAGAACACCTGAATTCTATACCTTCAGTTGTGACTATTTTTAAAGGGCTTCGCTCCTCCCTAAAGAACCCTTCTGCATAGTTTATGAACTGTCTCATGAAAGCCCACTCAAACGGCAGATTGTGAACCCACACAACAAGTCTGTTTTTATAGCTTAAATTTAAGTGTGACTCCAGCGATCTTATAAGATCCTGAAACTCTTCCCATGTTCTACCAAATACCACTTGATCGTCAAAACAGAACTGCCAGTGATACATAAAAGCATATGGGCGTGGTTCTTTTTTGATCTTGCCCTTATTATCAAGTTCATACATGTTAGTAGTTTCAATATCAAACGCACACGGTATTCCAAGATAGTTTACTCCTCTGTGTTTTGAGTCCTTAGACCGAAACATTTTGTCAAGATAAGAGAGCTCATTTATTTCAAACAAGCTCTCTTTAACTATTCCGTTTATGGTTTCTACATTTAAATATTTCATAGCCGCACTTATGACGGACTTCGCCAGTCATCCCAGATAGTAAACAAGTCCGTTTCTTCCCCTTCAAGATAATCACTGAATGCTTTTTCAAGATCCTGAACACTTGCGCCAGCTTTTATAGCTTCGCCAGCTTCATCCATAGTGATATTCGTATCAGCGTAAAGACTCTTTTTGATCTCATTCCATACATCTGTATCAAGAAAATCAAGAAACTTCTTTTTGTATGAGTCCACATCTTCTGGTGATACTTCAGGGATTATACTCTTGCCGTTCTTATCCTTTTTAGTAAGAGTGTTAAATATCTGATCCCTTCTCTTAGCTTCTCCAGATACTGTGGAGGTCTGAGATCTTAAGAAGTTTGATTCTTCTTTTACGTTCTGTAAGAGTTCATCAATATCAAGTGATTTTCTTCTTGAAAAGTTTTTGCCGTTGCCCAGTTCCTTATATTCCTGGATATACCCTTGCGCTCTGTTATAAGCAGCTGTTTCAAGTCCGCGCTTTTCAAGTTCCTTCATACGCTGATTGGCTCTTTTTGCCAGTTTCTCGTTTAAGTCTCTAAGAGCTTCGATATCACCACGATTATATAAATTATTTATCTCCTGAATCGTTGGTATCTTCGCTCTTGCCATTTCTCATATCCTCACAATACTTAAGATACTGTTTACGAGTTCCAATAAACATGTTAACGTCACATCTTACACAGGATACAATATGGTTGCTGGAGTATTGCCAGATAGCCCAGAAGGGAAAAGGCTTTATCTTTTCGGGCTTTTTAACCCCCCATTTAGCTACCCACAAGCCACAGCCCCACTCAGCGCACTTTTTAAAGCGTTTACACTCTGATTCTGAACAGTATATGAGCGGTTTTATTCCAGTATGATTGTAAACATACTCACACCAGACAAGAGCCCATTCATCAATGTTTTTTACTTTAAGAGCTTTATCCTCAATATCAAGTGCTATGAGTGTCTGGCCGTCAAGAGCATATTCCACCATACCAAGGAAGTTTAAGGCTTCCTCAATAGGAGAGTTACCAAGATCAGCGCGGCAAAAGTGATAGACACCTTTAAGAGTGCTATCATTTAAGTGTGCCAGCCATACAGGAAGTGAGCGATCTCGGTAGCTCTTTCCTTCCGTAGCTTTCATGATAACAAAATCATATGCGTTTATATCGTGCATATCAGCCATGTTTTTATTATGGTGAGATACATCAATGCCATATAAACATCTACTCATAGTTACCTCCCTTCCAGATCGTCAATCATCGACATGAGTTTCGTTATAACTAATGTATTGTTTTCGATTGCTTTAGCCATGTTATCAAACGACTTGATGTATACCAGTAAGTAAATACACATAGCTATAGGAAAGCCAATAGTACTTATCAGTTGCGCGATTGCTGAAATGTCCATAATTTATACCCCCTTAAGACTTTGTTTAGTTAATATTTACAATTCAATTCTATCATAATATTTAGTTGTAAATTGTCTGACTTTAAGTAAATAATTTTTTAAATTCAGAATATTCCGACTATTATCACTATTCCGTATACAGTCCGATTTATGGGACAGCTTGTTCCCGGGCTGCTCCTGGTGATTCGGATCGTGTCTGTCTGTTTTTGTTAGATTCTATGCGTGTTTCACGGTTTCTATTTATGTTTCACAGATTATATTGTGTATAT
>JAEIGA010013384.1_pt1 | contig 12490 bp, 31 predicted proteins | sample 9270691 | NCBI WGS metagenome assembly JAEIGA01 (sample SAMN17057246, study PRJNA624740) | gut metagenome | biome: biome; isolation source: fecal sample | host: Bos grunniens | place: China: Xizang | collected 2019
ATGCAGTGGGTGAGTGCAATTCCTAGTGACGAAACACAGATAACTATGACTTAATTCCTTATATTATAAAGAATTAAGTCAATTTTGTGCCATTATCATATATTCCGTCAGTACCAAGATTATAAGTCAAAGTATTTTGCCAAGACCTATTATCAACAACAAAACTAAAAGGTGTAATTCTATTAGTGCCACCATTTATATTGAAGTGCAATCCATTTGCTCTGGAAATATTGTAATGAACATAAATCGCCATAGTATCTGTATTATTACTGTTGTAACAAATCTGTATTTTATCAAAGACAGTATTACTGTCTTTTGCTATATCTATAACTCTTGCACTTTGCCACCCATAGTTTATTTGTATTTTATGCGACACCGAAGGTGTGTTATTATAATTAGACCATAAATCTATAGACAAACTAAAACCATAATTTCTATAGCCTAGTTCTGCTATTTTATACCACCCTATAGTTGCTATCGTATTAGCATTTGTGTATAAGTATTTGTTACTAGACAATGAAGTTTTAGTTGCATAATCATTTAAAGCCTGTGCAACTGCATTTGAGGAGACAGATTGCATATTATAGAAAGTGGGGAAGTTTTCTAGGTGGTGAAAAAAAGTAGACACAAGATTTTGACACGAAGAAAAAAAGGGGTTATACTTAAATCGTTATGAAACAGTTTATCGAGAAAATGAAAATTGAATTAAAAGAATTACAAAGTAAAATCAAAAGAGCGGAGCAGGCGGTTGAAACTCCACCTTTTGGGGCGGATAAAACAAGCATTGATTTACTAAAATCGCAGATTCAGTATATGCAGGGTTACGCTTCTTTTTTAGAACAACGCATTGAGTATGAAGGGGGCAGATTATGAATGATGAAGTTATAAATGAGAAGGTGAAACAATTGGAAGCAGACATCAGAGAAATTAAAGATGATTTAAAATCAATGCCCGATAAAATTGCCGAAAAGGTGAACGAATCTGTTGATATTAAAATCCGTCTTGCCATCGCAGAAACAGAGAAAAAATACCAAACAAAACTTATCGGTTTGCTTATAGCAATTCTTGGAGAAGGTGTCGCCCTTCTCATAAAGTTTATAATGGGGTAGTGAATGAAAAATCCACAGACAGTTGCGGAGAACTTGGCAAAAGTTTTTCCGAATCCAAAACTAAAAGCGATTGGAGATTTTGCGTGTTGTTGTTTTACTCTGATGTGGTATCTTGGAATCGACCAGTCAGACGCAGACGCAATAATTACGGTTGGAAATCTTATCGACCAAAAGGCACTTGACGGGGAGTGTACTGTATATTGGTTTCCCGTAGTCAAAGCATTAACGGGCAGAGAGTTAGAATCTGTTTCAGAAGAAAAAATTACATCTATCAAAAAAATCAAAGGCAAAGCAATTGTAAAATATATGAACGGAACTCAACCGCATTGGGTCGGAGTAGAAAACGGAAAAATCGTTTTCAATTCAAGAGTTTATTCAAAGACAATCGAGCAGGGAAAACCCGTGTTGATAAAAGTTTTGAAGTTCAAAGGAGTTGTAAAAGTATGAACGAATTAAAGGCAAAAAAAGTTTCACTTGTAATTAAAATCATCGCAGTAATATTTATTATTGTTTGTGCGGTTTTAAAGTGGATAGGTGTTTTTCCAAACGCAACGGTTGGAGAAATCTGTATGGTTGGCGGAACAATCGGAGCAATCTTCGGAGATATTTCGATTAACACCGCTATTGATAAGTTTACAAAAAAGGGTGGTGAAGAATGAATATTTCACTTACAATGACACTTATAATTGCAATAGCAGTTTTAACAATCTTATTATTTTCTTGTGCGAATCAAGGAATCAAAGACCGCAAGCAGATTAAAAAACTTAAAGCGGAAATCGAAAAATATAAAGAAACGGTTTTGAAGTATTTAACAGAACTCGCACTCATAAAAAAAGATGGTGCGGAGATTGAACAGAAAATTGAAGGAGCGGAATCCGATGAAGAAATTATTGACATTCTTAGTGATATTATCTCTAGCAATAATAATCGGGTGCAAAACAACAAAGCAGGAAAAAACTAAACTTCCACCAAAGCCCCAGCGAAAGTACATTGAGCCACCTACCAACCTCAAAGAGTGTGCAGAGGTTATAAACTACTATGAGCATTTAGTTCGAGAGTGGGAAAATTGGGGAGAGATGGTTACAGAGATTGTCGAATAAATCAGACAGTTTAAGGTTAATTATACCTTGGTATACCAAGTGCGGATTTTGGTATACCAAACCGACACCTAGATAAGATTAGTATAGATTAGTATAGTTTAAATATATGCAACGCAATTTCAAAAAAATGTCGGCAGAGCCGAGTATATTCCAAAATATGCTAAAACGCTCATATCGTTAAAAAATCGGGGGTATATTACAAAAAAGGTGTAATATCATCAAACAACCCCACAAAGCCCCTCAGAACGCATTGTAGAGCGTCTGAGAGCCATTTTTCAATGCTATATAAATCAAAAAATCGCCATATAAAAAAAACATAAAGAAAAAAACAATTTTTTTTAATTTTTTTCTTGACAGATAAAATGTTATGCAGTATACTCTTACATAGTGAGAGAGAAAAACCTAAAAGACTTCGCAGAGCGGAGCAGGAGAAAAATTATGAAATACATTACAGACAAAAAAGAAATTGCAAGTTTCTTTAATTCACACGCAGTCATTAAAATCAATATGGAAACTCATATTGATGGCTATGAAACTTTATACGAAGGTGAAAACGTTTGCGTAAAAGTACCTACAAAAAATCACGGAGAATTGACCGTATTTGGAAGATTTGCTTACTCAAAAGATGACAACAAGTTTTATGTTCAGAACTGCGGAACAATGATTAAAGAATCTTTCGGGTATGATGACGTTTTGGAAGCGTATGAAAGAAATCACGCTCCCGAGGTTAGAGAAGATGACATCGTTGGAATCCTTTGCGATTTTCCAAAGCAGAAGATTTGTCAGTTGGTAGTAAAGAGAGTTAAGCATTGTAACTTAATGTATTATAATGCTTGTACTTTTGAAGATGTAGAATAAATTAAAATCCCTCTCGCAAGAGAGGGTAGGAGAAAAATTATGGTTATTGAAATTAAAATCGAAATCGAGTTTAAAAACGGACAGAAAGAAACTTATTTTCCAAGATATATTTACTACTCTGAAAACAACTTATGCCTTTCTCTTAAAGAGTATAAGATGAAACACATAAGTTTTAATGAGATTGAAAATTTCACAATCGACCAAAATTTTGATTGTGCAAAATAAAAAAATCCTTCCCTAGTGGGAAGGTAAGGAGAAACGTTATGAGCGAGCCTATGATTTATGGAGCAATCATTGACGCAATGGGTCAGATTTCTGCGATTGGTAAAGACCGCAAAAATCAAATGCAGGGTTTTCAATATCGTGGTATTGATGACGTTATGAATGAACTTCACGGAGTTTTAGCAAAGAGCGGAATCTTCATAGTTCCTAGTGTACTTGAAGAACAGAGAACGCAGGGAACTACATCAAAGGGTGGAGTTATATATTACACCCGATTGAAAATCAAGTTCACATTCTATGCTAAAGACGGGTCATCGGTAGAATCAGTTGTAATTGGAGAAGCAATGGATTCGGGAGATAAAGCCAGCAATAAGGCATTGTCAATTGGATTGAAATATGCACTTCTTCAAGTATTCTGTATTCCTACAGAAGATGACAAAGACCCCGATTCAGTAAGTTACGACTTTAAAGAAGCAGGCAAAGCGTTTGACGCTCCACCGCAGGAAAAGCCGAAAACTTATACAAAACAAGAGCCATCGGACTACGACAAACTTAAACGCCTTGTAGAAAATTACGAAGCAGAACTCACGGGCAAAGGCGGAAAAGGAAATGCTTACGAGCAATGTTGCTTGGCACTTGCAAGCAATGACCCAGCAGAAATTAAAGACAAACTTGACCGTGCGGTTAAGTATTTGGCAATGAAGGGAATAAACGTATGATGACAGATTCAATTAAGGTTGTAGACGAAACGCAGGAGCAGGCAGAAACTTTTGCGTTGGTAATTACAGAAAAAACCGTTGGCAGTCTTAATACGAATATTGCAAGGCTTGAGGAACTTGTAGAAAAAAGGCTTGAAGATTACAAGCCCGAAAATTATATGGGTGACGCAGACCTTGCCAAAAAAGACCGAGCGGAATTAAACAAGGCAAAAGAAACTATCAAGCAGTCAAGAAAAACTATCATTGATGAATTGATGAAGCCTTATGCAGATTTTGAGGAACGTTGCAAGAAACTTGAAAAGAGAATCGAGCAGGCGAGTTCAGCCCTTGATGAAATTGTCAAGATTAAGGAATCAGATGAAAAAGAGCAGAAGCGAAAAAAGATTGAACTTTTTTGGCAGACAAAAAACTTTAACCTCTTTCCGCTTGAAAAAATATTCAATCCAAAATGGCTGAATAAAACTTACAAAGAATCTGATATTCTTAACGAGATGGATTCAAGGATTGAAAGAACGTACAAAGATTTGCAGACAATCGAGAGATTTAATGCAGATAACGCAGATGTTCTCAAAGCCCATTATCTTATGTCGCTGGATATTGTAGAAACAATGAACTACGCAGGAGAGTTGGAGCGACAGAAAGAAATTGCACAACAAGAAAAAGCAAGCAGGCAGGAACGAGAAACTGACGAAAAGATTTTGAAACAGAAGGAAGATTTGTATAACGAATCGGTTGAACTTGAAAATCGTAAACCTATTTTAAGTTTAGTAGACGAAGCGTTGGGAATAGAATCTTCTGATGAGGTGAAAAAAGAGTTTGTTATTACGGTAAACGCAACCGAAACAGAACTAATCAAAATCAAGGAGCAGTTGAATCTTATGCGGATAGTTTACTCCGCAGAAGAATTAAAGTTTTAAGTAACTCCGTATGGAGTGAAAATATTGACACTCGGGAATAGACCGAGAAAATGCAAGATTGAGCGTTGCTCAATTAGGATAAACAACGGATTCGCCCTATGTCGCTTAGGGGGAATGTACGATAGTGGTTAGTAATTGGATAACCCCTCTCACCTTATTCAATGCTAACTTGCGGTACTAAGTCACATTCAACGGGGAAACCCGAAAGCGACATTTTAAGGAGTAAACAAAATGGCAGGAGAAGAAATTAAGTTGAGCAAGGCTCAGCAAAGGGTGTTTGATTATATGCTCGAACACGGGAAGATTTCAACGCTTGACGCATTTATCGACCTTGGAGAAACCCGATTGTCAGCGATGATTTTCGAGTTAAAGAAAAAAGGTGTTGTAATTTCCGATGAACGCAAGGAAGTTAAAAACCGATGGGGAGAGCCGAGATATATTAAGGAGTATAGAATTGGTTAGAGTAAAAATCAAGATTTTGGAAGGTGGCGAAAAGCCGATTAAAAAAACTAAGGGTGCGGTTTGTTATGATTGTTATGCAAGGTGTCAGAAGGCAATTAAAATCAATCCGCATACACGGGAAACTATACCGTTGGGATTTGCATTGGAATTACCCGAAGGTTACGAAGCGGTCATCAGAGGAAGGAGCGGACTAGCCAAAAAGGGAATTGACGTTGCAATTGGTACAGTTGATACAGATTATCGGGGTGAGGTTTGTGCAACTATAATCAACGATTCGGATATAGTTTTTTATATGGAAAACGGGAACAGAGTTTGTCAGATGGCAATTCGGGAAGTTCCCGAGGAAATGTTGGTAGAGGTAGATGAACTCACAGAAACTGAGCGTGGCTCGGGTGGGTTTGGTCATACTGGAATAAATTAAAGGAGTGTCGATTATGGCAGAAGAAAAAGAAACCGAAAAGAAGGTTGAAATGGCTGACAAGGCTGAGAAGTTTGACAGAATTATGACAGACTTGGCAGACGCAGGAGCAAAAACTTGGGAAGATTGGCTCAAGGAAAATCCCGAAGCAACTGACGAATAAAAACACCAGCAACTTCGAGATTTTATCAAGGCAAACACATTGACATCATTCTTAATGTTGAGAGCGATGATGTAAAAGGAGTAGGAAAAATGACGAATCTTAATTCTGTTTCTTTAATTGGTAATCTTACCAAAGATATTGAGTTTGGTTACGGTCAGAGCGGAACTGCGGTTGCCCGTGGAACAATTGCAGTTAATTCAAGCAGGAAGCAGGGAAGCGAATACGTTGATGAAGCGTCTTATTTTTTCATCAATATATTTGGCAAGACTGCGGAAAACTTGAAGCCTTATTTGGTGAAGGGTCAGAAAATCGGAATCGTTGGAAAATTGAAGCAGGATAGATGGACTGACAAAAATGGTCAGAATCAATCTATCGTAGTTATCAACGTTGATTCTGTTGAGTTGTTGGGTGGAAAAAAAGACGGGGAAACGCAACGCTCAAACAATTCCGTACCATACCCAGCAAGGCAAGAAGGATTTACAGAGGGAGCGAGTTCAGACTTCCCTACCGATATACCCTTCTAAATACCCAAAGCAAGTTGAAATACTGCTAGAACAATTTGGGGGAATCGTCATAAAATCTGTATAAAGTTTTATAATAATTTTATACAGATTTTTCTTGACAAGAAAATATTTATCGTGTATACTATCATTAAGAGAGAGTGAAAAAACACGATAAGACTTTCCAAACGGGAAGCAGGAGAAAACATTATGGAATACTTTGGAAGCGTAGAATCAATTGAACAGTTGAAGGGTGAGTATCTTAAATACTTGAACAAGTGGAAAGGCTCACCGATGATGGCAGATGTTAAGAAGCAGTATGAAGATTTGCTTTTTTCATTTGGCGTGGAAATCAACAAGCAGATTGATATTGAAAATCAGTCATTGCCAGTCGAGAAGCAGAAGGAACATTATGACGCTAAAAACGATATGTTTGCGGAAACTCTCGAGAAGGTAATCGGATTCAATATGAATATCGAAATTATCGGGCAATGGATTTGGTGCTTTGATTCTTACGAATATCGTGACCAGTTAAAAGAAATTGGTTTTTGGTATTCAGCCAGCAAGAAGGCTTGGGTTTATAGCGGTAAACCTAAGAAAAGAATTATATCACACAATCGAGTTGATGACCTTCGTAAGAAGTGGGGAAGCGAGATTGTAAAAGAAAAGGAGAATGCTTAAATGGAACGATTAACTTACAACGAATGGACATTCAGCGGTGAGGTTACATACATTAACGAACTTGATGTGAAAAACGAGTTCACCGCTTCGGTAAAATTGGAAGGAGTATCAAGCAGGAAGGGAGCGACTACAAAGCAGATTGTAAAGTTCACTTGCCTTTTGGAGCGTGATACTTACGAAGAAGCAAAAAAGAAGGGGCTTGATAAGTTCAAATACGTTACCCTCGGGGGTCATATTGAAACTTGGGTAAAGCAGTCTGACAAAGGCGATACGCAGAGAATGAGATTTGTTTGCGATGATATTCTCGAGGTATGCTGATGAGTGAAAAAAGAATGTTTGCAAAAGCAATTGTTTTGTCTGACGCATTTTTGGATATGCCAGCAACAAGCCGATGTTTGTATTTCACATTGAATATGATGGCAGACGATGACGGATTCGTAGACGCTCCGAAATCTATAATGCGTCAATGTGGGGCAACTGATGACGATATGCGAGTTTTAATCGGGAAGAAGTTTGTAATTCCGTTTGAATCGGGCGTTATCGTCATCAAGCATTGGCGGATAAATAATTACTTGCGAAAAGACCGTTACACGCCTACAAAGCATACACGGGAAATGGCAGAACTGACCGTTAAGGAAAACGGGGCTTACAAGGTGAATCAAGAGGAAATTGAAGCCCCGAAAAAACTCCCATTGACCGAGCGTGTACCAAAGAACGACTTGGAAAAAGTGGAGAAGGTTTACCTTGAAAACTACGAGCAGTTATTCAAGAGCGGTGTGTTAAAGCAGGAGAAGCCAGTTATCAATTGGAGTGCGAGCAGAAAACTCACAAAAGACTGTATAGCGAAATATGGATTGGAGCAGATTGTATCAGCGGTGCGAAAATCCATAGACAACAAGTTTTGCGTTACCAAAGGATATGTACTTACAACAATATTGAGTGCTGGTGTTTTGTCGCAACTTATAAATACAACAGATGGAAGAATTGACAATGATTCTATATCTGTTGGGGAGATAGAGTTCTGATGTTCAAGGGAATTAACATTCAGATGTCGCCAGCCGATGAAAAGTTGGTTGCCGAGTATGAAGAAAAACTGAAAGAGCAGGAGAAAGCAGACGCTTATAGGCGTTATAAAAACTCGGGCGTGCCAGCAAGATTTTTTAATGAAAGTTTTGAAACTTATGTTGCAGATACAGAATCAGAGCAGAGAGCAAAAACTACCGTTATGAAGTTTGCACAGAATCCGCAGGACAAAGTTTTGATTTTATATGGCGAGAATGGGAACGGGAAAACTCACCTTGGAAGTTCTGTTATTAGGGAGTATGGTGGAGAGTATGTTTTATCTTCAACCGTTTGTGTAGAGTATGAATCCGCAACAAGTTACAAAGCCCCTCTTTCAAGAACAGAATTACTTAATAAACTCGCAACTTGCAAAATGCTCGTCATAGATGAATGTTGCAAGTATTTTCTCAACACAGAATTGGAAAAGTTTTTGCTCGGTTGGATAATTAGTGCGAGGTATGCAAACAACCTTCCGACTGTTCTGATTACCAACGGAAAAAAAGAAGCCTTTGTGAACTTCTTAGGAAAAGCGGTTTACGACAGATTGACCGAGGTTTGTATAAGCGTGGAGTTCAACTGGCAGAGCAAAAGGAAGGGGTTGAGGAATGAATAAAATTATAAGTCTTTTAATGCTTGTAATTATGATGATGGTTTTGTTTTGTGTGGGAGCGGTAGCAGTAGACCAGCACAATTCAAAAATTAAGATGGAGCAGGAAATAGCAAGTCTGCGTTATGAATTAAAACAGACGCAAGAACAATGTAAGAGAATGACCGACACTTGCATTGATATACTTGCGAATAAAAGATGGGAGTAGAAATTATGAAATCAAAGAAAAGTTATCCAACGTGGGATTTGTACACATTAACACCCGATGGAAAAGAGGATTTACACTTCACAGTTGAAGCCAGCGTGTCTTGCTCAGACGAAAGCGATGTTGGGTTGTCATCTTGCGAAGTGTCAGTAGACATCGACACTTCAACGGTTTGGGTAGAGGAAGTTGAAGGTTACGATACAGAAGAATTGAAGGAGTATGTGGTTGATTTGCTTGAAGGTGATAAAGCGTCAGATTTCGAGCAAGAAATCTACGAGCAGGCTTACGAAGAAAAAGAAAACGAATATTACGACCATTGTGCAGAAGAAGTTGATAGATTGCTTGGAAAATAAAGGGGGCAGAAAATGACAAAGGCAAAATTGATTAAAGAACTGGAAGGGTTAGATGATGACGCTCAGATTTATGTAGGTATACCCGATGACCCTTCGGTGCAGATGAGCATTGCATACGCCTGCGATAAGGTTACGGGTGATAAGGTGCAGAACGAAATTACGCTTGTATGTGAATAAGGAGCGAGGAGAGAATGACTAAACAACAAGAGTTCAGAAAGCAAACAGAAGAAGCAAAGTTTCAAGCCTTTTCTTTAATGTGTAAAAAGGTTGCAGACCTTGAAAAAGAAAATACAGAACTTAAAGAGCAGAATGAGAAAATGAAGTGTTGCAGAATTTGTGCTTACGGTGGAAATGATTTTGGTATTTGTTATTCAAACAAGTCTTGCAAAAATAAAAATAAATGGAAGTTAGCAAAATGGGTAAAAGGGAGATAAAAATGAATGATGATGTAATACCATTAAATACAATTGGCAAAATTGGAACTGTAAAAGTTTACAATCAAGCATATGTTGATAAACAACAAAAGCGTATTGAAGAACTTGAAACAAGATGTACAGAACTGTTTTTACAAAATAATGAATTTGCAGAACGATTTGAAAAATCAATAAAAATAATTAAAGGATTATTATCTTGTTGCAGAAACTATCCACAGGAAAATGCAGAGAAGATGAAACATGCTGAGCAATTTATAAAGGAGATAGAAAAATGAAAGACGAAGAAATGGCAGAAGAATATGCAGAAGAACATTCTTTTAGAGTTCCTTATGACGGAAGTAACAAGTTTTACGATGATACTGATTTTAAGGCTTCAAAAGACGGTTTCCTTGCAGGACTTAAAGCAAGCGTGCAATGGCACGATTTACGGAAAGACCCTAGTGATTTACCGAAAGCAACTACGCCTGTTTTAGTTATATTGGAAAGTGGAGTGCCGTATGTGAGTTGGATTTCATCAGATAAAGGGTGGTGGTTCTGTACAAATTATTATACAGGGGAAGATAAAGTTATCGCTTGGTGTGAAATCCCCACTTTTGATATGGAGTAGATTATGACAGATAACGAAAAACTACAAACAATCAAACAATGGATTGATGAAGCAATTAGTCAAGGAAATAAAACAGTATTAGTTATGGCTATAAAATCAATCCTTCTTGAAAAAGGAGAATATGAAAAAGAAATCGGATATGGTGCAAAAATAAAACTTACAGAAAAATGCAAGGAAAGATTAAGGGACAAGGAGTAAATTATGTTTGAGAAAGACGCAGAAGAAATTATGAATAATCATTGTGATTGTGAAATGCTATCAGAGTGTTTAGCAGGAATAAGAACTAGGTGTACTGATTTTGAAGAAAGCAAGAAACTGTTAATTGAGGGTATTGAGTTCGGCTATAACAAGGCATTGGAAGAAATCGGAGATTTGAGAGATTGTTGTAATTGTAAGCATTGGAAATATTCAACTCGAAGTTTATCTTACTATTGTGATAAGACAAGTAGGATAGATGATTGCCAATTACAATATTATCGGTGTGAACATTGGGAACGATAATAAATGACAGATGAAAAAATTAAAGAATTGGCGGAACACGCAGAAACTAAAATGCTTGTAGAACTTCACGGAAATTACGCAGGGGTGAAGAAGTATAAAGATGGGTATATTGACGGATTTAAAGAAGCAATGAAAGCCAGCAGAGCCGAAGCCATCTGTAATTTTATTTTGAACTTACTATTTATCGGGTCGTGCGTAGCAATGGCTATAATATGTTATTTCAATCCGTTTAAATAAAAGATTTTTCTTGACAAGTAAAATAAAATCGTGGTATAATGAATTATCAAATTAAGACGGAGCGGAAACTCCGCAGGAGAATGACAATGAAAGAAATTAAAGTTCACGAAAAATACTTCAACAAAGAGTATAACGACAGTTACGTTGTTTACGAAGTCAAGCCAAACTTCTACATTAACGCCAGCGTAGAAATTGAAGATTACGATACAGAGTACGAGCCGACTGAAAAAGAAAATGGTTATGTGCTTCATCAAGGCGGATATTATGTAGAGAGGGTTTACACCAACATTGAAATAGTTGATGGCGATGGCGGATATTACATCGGTTATGATGATGTCAGCAGAAGCGAGTTTATGCAGAAAATCGGAATGACAGAAGCAGAACTTGCAGAAGTTGAGGAGTTCATAAAAAAGAACGCTCACGAACTTTGTGAGAGTTGGGCAATTGACAATCCCGATAAGGTGATTGGAAACTAAAAAAAATCCCCGTTGAAAAAACGGGGTTGGAGAAATTATGTGGGTGGCAAAAGAAATTAAAAGGGGAGTTTACAAGAAGGTGTGGCGATTATCAAACAAGGCAAAATTAACCTTGTGGGAAATCGGGTGCTTAATCGTGGGAATCTGCATACTTGCAGTAGCATACATAAATCATTGGAATTAAGGAGATTCTTATGGCAGAAGAAAAGTTCAGTCTTGAGAAGATTGGCAAGGAATGGCAATACTTGGGTTATGCAAACGGGTGGAGCAATGACAGTATTGAACGTAAGATTGTAGATGAAGTTTACAATCGTGGTGGAAGGTTTGAAGATGAAGGCACTATCCGTGGCGACCATACTTGTCGTTGTGAGGGGTTTATGGTTTCGTATAAATACGATAGTTCGGACTAGGGCGTATGAATCAGCAAGAGATTGAGCAAAGGGAGCAGGCACTTGTAAGAAGTTCGGGTGTCTGCCCGATTTGCAAAAAGCCTTTGACCAGTCCGCAGTATGCTCATAAAATTGCGAATAAAATTATGTGGCGTAATCGGTATGGCAGTTGGGTAATTGACCACACTCTTAACGGTGATTTGGTAGATTGCTTGGAGTGCAATCAAGCAACAGATGTTGGGAGCAGTTACGGAAATCATCTTGAAGTCATAGCAGACATTTTGATTTATGAGTTTGAGAAGATGTGGGGAGCAGAGGGAATTACAAAACTCTCTGATAAACTTTTAGAGCGTTATAAAAAATACGGGGTGCAAGTATGAGTTCAATATATTTAAGGCACGATTATATAGGCGGTTTTTCAATTCACAAAGTTGAAAGAGAAACCGAGTGTTTTTATTTTGTAAGATTTA
>JAEIGA010013385.1_pt1 | contig 12489 bp, 10 predicted proteins | sample 9270691 | NCBI WGS metagenome assembly JAEIGA01 (sample SAMN17057246, study PRJNA624740) | gut metagenome | biome: biome; isolation source: fecal sample | host: Bos grunniens | place: China: Xizang | collected 2019
ACAAAGATGGATAGATGATGAAAAAGCGACTAAAATAAGAGAAGCTAAGATATCTGGAATATGGGTAGCAGAAGATAATCAAAGATATTATCCATATGGAAATTTTGCACCGTATGTTCTAGGCCATACATCAGCAGATTCACAAGGTATAGCTGGTGTTGAAATGGAATATGATAAGCATTTAAAAGGCACAGCAGGAAAGCTTATTGTTAGTACTGATGCTTCAGGTAGAGAAATACCTCAAGGATTAGAAAAATATTTTGAACCAGTTCAAGGAAATGGATTAATACTTACAATAGATGAAGTTATACAGCATTATACTGAAAAAGCTGTTCAAAAAGCATATGAATTGAATAATGCTAAAAGGGTAACTGTAGTAGCTGTAGATCCTAAAACAGGAGATGTATTGTCTATGGCATCAAAACCTGATTATGACCCTAATGATTCTAGAACTCCTATATATCCATACTATCAAGAAGAATTAGATAAGTATGATGAAAAAGATAAAATAAAAGGATACTATCAAATGTGGAGAAATCCAGCTGTAAGTGATACATATGAGCCAGGTTCTACATTTAAGTTAATAACATCATCAGCAGGCATAGAAGAAGGTGCAGTTAAAGAAAGTGATAAGTTTACTTGTACAGGAAGCTTAACTATAGGTGGAAGAAGAATAAAATGTTGGAGACATTATAGACCACATGGAGATCAGACATTTACACAAGGCGTACAAAACTCTTGTAACCCTGTATTTATGACTGTTGCAGAAAGACTTGGTGTAGGTAAAATGTATGATTATGTTGAAGCATTTGGGTTCATGGAAAAAACAGGCATAGATTTACCTGGGGAAGCTAAAGGTATAGTATATAATGAAAAAAATGTAGGTCCAGTAGAGCTTGCAACAATGTCATTTGGTCAATCAATATCAGTAACGCCAATGCAACTTATAAGGGCAATATCGACTATTGCAAATGATGGTAAAATGATGCAACCAAGAGTAGTAAAAGGATACACTGATAATAAAGGTAATATAATAGAAGAAATTGAGCCTAAAATGGTAAGACAGGTTATTTCAGAAGATACATCTGATAGAATGATGAAAATAACAGAATCTGTTGTTAGCCAAGGTTCAGGTCATGCAGCCTATATACCAGGATATAGAATAGGTGGAAAAACTGGTACAGCTCAAAAAGTTATAGATGGTAGGTATGCACAAGGTAAATACATATGTTCATTTATGGGAATTGCACCAACAGATGATCCTCAAATAGTCCTTCTTGCTATAGTTGATGAGCCAACGGGAGTAAGTGCATTTGGTAGTACAACAGCAGGACCTATAGTTAAAGAAATATTAAATGATGTATTACCATACTTAGGTGTCGAGCCAATATATACAGAGGAAGAAAAGAAAGAATTACAAAAGGAACAAGTTGTAGTACCTGATGTTAGGAAATTAGCAATAGAAGATGCAGTAAAAATATTAGAAGAAAGCAAACTAAAGGCAAATTTAGATACAGATATAGAGATAAAAGAAGGTTCAAAAGTAGTAGATATGTTCCCTAAACCAGGTGTTAAAGTAGATGAAAACTCAAGTATAATGTTATATTTTAATAATTAAAATCAATGTATAGTTAGAAAATACCTTCAAAAATATATGAATATGGTATATAATTATTAAGTTGATATTTGTAATGGGGGGCAATGTATATGGATTTATACATTGCCTTTTATTGAGATAAATATATTTATAAAATTAAAGAATAAGGAGGATTGAGCATGAAAAGTTTAACAGTATCAGAACTAATAATTGCTACAAAAGGTAAATTAGTAATTGGTAATGAAAGTGATTCTATAATAGATGTTGTCATAGATAGTAGAAAAGCTAATAAGGATAATGTATTTGTTGCTGTAATAGGAGAAAATTTAGATGGCCACAAATTTATTCAATCTGCATACGAAAATGGATGTAAAACGTTCATAAAAAATGCTAGTAGTAGCATAAAATTAAATAGTTCGGATATAAATTTAATAGAAGTAGAAGATACTCAAATAGCATTAGGAAATATTGCTAAATACTATAAAGAAAAATTTGATATCCCATATATAGGAGTAACAGGTAGTGTAGGAAAAACAACAACAAGAGATATGATATATGCTACAGTTTCATCAAAGCTTAATACATTGAAAAATGAAGGTAATTTAAATAATCATTTTGGAGTACCTTTAACTTTATTTAATCTTGATGATTCTTATGAATGTGCAGTTATAGAGATGGGAATGTCAAACTTTAAAGAAATCGAATATTTAGCAAATATAGTAAATCCTAAAATAGGAGTTATATCTAATATAGGATTATCGCATATTGAAAATTTAGGTTCTCAAGAAGGAATATTAGAAGCTAAAATGGAAATTGCAACTAATTTTAATGAAGAGAACACATTAATTGTAAATGGAGACGATAAACTTTTAGGAACTTTAAAGGAAAAAAAACTTAATTATAGTTTAAAAACATTTGGATTTAACAAAAACAATGATATATACTGTGAAAGTTATGAAATGAATGAAGAAGATCTAACTTTTATCTGTTATATAGACGGAAAGAAAGAAGAAATATTTATACCTACAGTAGGAGAGCACAATATATATAATGCTATGGCAGCTATATTAGTAGGAAAAGAATTAAATATATCTTTAGACAAAATAAAAAGTGGATTAAAAAACTTTAAAGCTACTAAAATGAGATTAGATATAATAAAAAATAATAAAATGACAATAATTAATGATGCATATAATGCAAGCCCAGATTCTATGGAAGCTGCTTTAAAAATACTTGGAAGATATAAAAATAGAAAAGTAGCTATACTTGGAGATATGTTTGAAATGGGTGAACATGCAGAGTATGGACATCGTTTAGTAGGAAAATATGCTATAAATAATACAGATGTATTAATAGCTATTGGAAAAGATGCAAAATTTATGTGTGAAGAAGCTAAAGCTCTAGGATTTAATGAAAGTAATATACATCATTTTAATACGAAAGAAGATGCTATAGAAAAATTAGATGAACTTGTTAAAAATGATGACGTAGTTTTAGTTAAAGCATCTAGAGGTATGCAATTAGAAAAAATAGTAGAATATCTTAATAAATAATCACAAATGAAATAGCCAGCAAGGGAGAGGAGATATATTATGTTAGGAATAACAGAACTTACGTATACAGCATTGATTTCGTTTCTAATAGTAGTTATATTAGGCCCAATATTTATACCTATGTTAACTAAATTTAAATTTGGTCAAACAGTAAGAGATGATGGACCAAAAACACATTTAGCTAAAAATGGAACACCTACAATGGGTGGAATATTAATGATAGTAGCAATACTTATAACTGGACTTACTAGAAGTAAAGTAGGACCAGATATGATGATAGGCCTTATATGTATATTTGGCTTTGGATTAATAGGTTTTATAGATGACTTTATAATAATAAAGAAAAGAAGATCTTTAGGTCTTAAACCTTGGCAAAAAATAGTAATGCAATTTGCATTAGCTTTATATGTTGCAAACTATCAATATACAGCATCTGCAAGTGCTCCACAGCTTATGGTACCTTTTACAGATATAGCAATAAACTTAGGACCACTATATGTTCCAATAATGGTATTTGTAATAGTTGGAACAGTTAATGCTGTTAACTTAACTGATGGTCTAGATGGATTAGCATCAGGTATAACTTTAATAGTAGCTACATTCTTTATGTTACTTGCATCTTATTCAGGAGTTGCAAATACAGAAGTTGCAGTATTAGCAGCAGCAACTATTGGTGCATGTTTAGGATTCTTAGGATTTAACGCATACCCTGCAAGAATATTTATGGGTGATACTGGATCAATGGCATTAGGTGGAGCAGTGGCTGCATTTGCTATATTAACAAACAGTGTTCTTCTAATACCTTTAGTTGGTGGGATATACTTTGCAGAAGCTATATCAGTTATACTTCAAGTATTATCATTTAAATTAAGAGGAAAAAGAATATTTAAAATGGCTCCTATACATCATCATTTTGAACAATGTGGATGGCCTGAAACAAAAGTAGTATTCACATTCTGGATAGTAACTGTAGTACTTGCTTGGATAGGTATAATAGCAATATTCTAATTCGGGGGTATTAACAATGAATTTAAAAAATAAAAAAGTATTACTAGTAGGGCTTGCAAAAACAGGTATATCTACAATTAAGCATTTAAATAAATTAGGTGCTAATGTAATTGTAAATGATATAAAAGATGAAGAAAAATTAAAAGATATATTAAATGAGCTTTCAGGCTTAGATAATGTTGAATATATATTAGGATATCATCCACAAAATGTAGATGATATAGATATGACAGTTGTATCTCCTGGAGTACCATTAGATTTACCTTTTATATTAAAACTTAAATCTAAAAATATAGAAATAATAGGTGAAGTAGAGCTTGCTTATAGACTTTCTCAAAATCCAACTTTTATAGGTATAACAGGAACTAATGGAAAAACAACAACAACATCTTTAGTAGGAGAGATATTTAAAAAAGCTAATAAAGATACTTATATAGTTGGAAATATAGGAAATCCTGTAATAGATACTGTAGGAGTTGCTAATGAAGATTCTGTATTAGTTACAGAATTAAGTAGTTTCCAACTTGAAAGTATAGATACATTTAAACCCCATGTAAGTGCAATATTAAACTTCACAGAGGATCATTTAAATAGACATCATACTATGAAAGCTTACATGGAAGCTAAAGCTAGAATATTTGAAAATCAAGATAGTCAAGATTTCTGTATATTAAATTATGATGATAAGGATGTAAGAAATTTATCATGTAACGTAAAAGCTAAAAAAATATTCTTCTCTAGAAAGGAATGTTTAAATTCTGGAATATATCTAGATAAAGAAGAAAATATAGTTATCAACATAGATAAAGAAATTACACTTTTAAATAAAGATGAACTTAGTCTTCCTGGAAATCACAATTTAGAAAATTGTATGGCTGCAGCTGCAATAGCATATGTATGTAATATAAATATAGATACTATAAGAGATGTATTAAAAACTTTTGCAGGTGTTGCACATAGACAGGAGTTTGTAAGAAACTTAAATGGAATAATGTTTGTAAATGATTCAAAAGCTACAAATCCAGATTCAAGTATAAAAGCTGTTCAGTCTTATAATAAACCAATAGTATTAATAGCTGGAGGTATGGATAAACAAAGTAGTTTTGATGAATTTCTAGATGCAGCTAAAGAACATGTATATGCATTAGTATTATTAGGTGAAACTGCGCAAAAGATAAAAGAGTGTGCTCAAAATAAAGGATTTAATAATATAACTGTAGTAGAAGATATGAAAGAGGCTGTAAATACTTCTTACCAAATTGCTAAATGTGGAGATGTAGTTTTATTATCTCCGGCATGTGCAAGTTGGGATATGTATAAAAGTTTTGAAGTGAGGGGTATTGACTTCAAAGATAATGTAAACAATTTAAAGTAACCTCTTATAAGGGAATGGAGGGAAGGCTTTATAATGGCCAAAGGAGCTTTAAAAAAACAAATTGATAAAAATATAAAAAGTGAATTTGATAGTGTAATATTTTATACTACTATGACTTTAGTATTTATAGGAATCATCATGGTGTTTAGCGCAAGTTTTGTTCAATCTGCTTTTAAGCATGGTGATTCCTATTATTTTCTAAAAAGAAATACTATTTATGCTACTTTAGGATTTATATCTATGATTACAATGTCTAATATAGACTATAGGTTTTGGAAAAAGAATGCTAAAGTTATAGGTATAGTATCTGTTGTATTATTACTCCTAGTATTAACACCATTAGGAATAAAGGCAAATGGTGCGAGAAGATGGTTAGGATTTGGTGCATTTACAATACAACCAGCAGAGATAGCAAAGTTTGCTACAATAATAATTACAGCAAAGCTTATAGAAAAAAGATATGACAATATGAAGTCTTTAACTAAAGGAGTACTGCCTCTTTTATTAATCCCAGGATTATTTTTTGCCTTGATAATGCTTCAGCCAAATATGTCTACTGCAGGTACCATAATATTAGTTACTTTTGTTATGATATTTGTAGCAGGACTTAATATGAAATTTGTAATAGCTATGTTTGGAAGTGGAGTAGGATTATTCTTGCTACTAGCTCTTACATCTGAATACAGATTAAAACGTATATTATCATTTTTAGATCCATTTCAAGACCCATTAGGTAATGGGTACCAAGTTATACAAGGTCTTTACGCCTTAGGATCAGGTGGTTTATTTGGAATGGGACTAGGAAAAAGCCAACAAAAATGGTTTTACATACCTGAACCACAAAATGACTTTATATTTGCCATAATAGGTGAAGAATTAGGACTTATAGGTTGTGCAGTAGTAATAATGTTATTTGTTATACTAGTTTATCGATGTGTAAGGATAGCATTAAATTGTAAAGATATATTTACATGTATGGTTGTAATTGGAATAGGTGCTCAGATAGGAATACAAGCAGCTTTAAATATAGCTGTTGCAACTTCATCAATGCCAGTTACAGGAGTGGCACTACCATTTATAAGCTATGGAGGGACTTCGCTTATAATATTTATGAGTGCTGTTGGTATAGTATTAAACATTTCAAAACACGTCAAAATGAACTAACAGGAGATGATTAAATGAAAGTTTTATTATCTGGTGGAGGAACTGGAGGTCATGTATATCCAGCAATCGCCATTGCAAATAAAATAAAAGAAGAAAATCCAGATGCAGAAATACTATTTGTAGGAACAGAAAAAGGTATAGAATCTGAAATAGTTCCTAAGTATGGATATGAATTAAAAACTGTAACAGTACAAGGATTTAAAAGAAAAATAGATTTAGATAACGTAAAAAGAGTTTTCAAATTATTCAAAGGTTTAGAACAATCTAGAAAGGTTGTTAAAAAGTTTAAACCAGATGTAGTAATAGGTACAGGAGGATATGTAAGTGGACCTGTACTATTTAATGCAGCTATGAGTAAAGTTCCAACTGTTGTACATGAACAAAACTCTTTCCCAGGTGTAACTAATAAAATACTTGCAAAGATGGTTACTAGAGTTTTAACTAGCTTTGAAGATTCTCATCAAAGATTCCCAGAGGATACTAGAGAAAAATTAGTTCTTACAGGAAATCCTGTAAGAAAAGAAATATTAGTAGCTAGAAAATCTGCAGCAAGAAGAACTTTAGGTATAACTGAAGATAAGAAAATGGTTCTTTGCTACGGTGGTAGTGGTGGATCTAGAAAAATAAATGATGCTATGAAATTAGTTGTAAGAAATATGGTTAAAGATGATGTTGCATTTATATTTGCAACAGGTAAGCCATATTTTGAAGAGTTTGCTAAAAGCATAGAAGATTTAAATTTAAAACCATATCAAAAGGTAGTACCATATTTAGAAGATATGGCCAATGCATTAGCTGCAAGTGATTTAGTTATAGGAAGTGCAGGAGCTATATCTTTAGCTGAAATAACTGCTCTTGGAAAACCATCTATAATAATACCTAAGGCATATACAGCAGAAAATCATCAAGAATATAATGCTAAGAGTATAGAAAAACAAGGTGCAGGAGTAGCTATACTTGAAAAGAATTTAACACCTGAAAGCTTAAATGATGCTGTTACTAAATTATTAGGAAATAAAGAAGAATTATTAGAAATGGCAAACAGAAGTAAGGAAATAGGAAAACCAGAAGCCATAGATCTTATATATAATGAAATAATAAAAATATATGAAGCTAATAATACAAAAAAAGTTAGTAAGTCTAAAAAAGAGAATAAAGAGTTAGAAAACAATAATGTAGATTCTGATAAAAAAGAAGATACACAAAATGAAGGTAAAGTAATTGGAATAAAGAAAAAATAACATATATACCTACTATCACTGTTAAAGTTATAATACATTATGATTTTAACAGTGATAGTGGGTATTTTTTATTTTAAGTATTTTTAATAAATTAAAATATATGTAGGAAAATATATTATAAAAGTTGTATTTATAATATATAACATATAAATTAATAAGGAGATACATATGAAAAAAAGAAAAATAAAAAAAAATATAAATAGTAGTAACATAGTTATTATATTTAGTATTTTATTAATTATAGTTATTATTTTGTATACATGTTTAAATAGTAGCATGTTTAATACTAAGAATATAATAATAGAAGGAAATAAATATGTTGATGATAACTATATTGAAAAAGTATTAGAATTTAAAAATAATAAAAATATATTTAGATACAATATGAGAAATATGGAAAAAAGTTTATTAGATAATAAATACATAGAATCTGTTAATATAAAAAGACTATTCCCTGATACTATAAAAATAAGTATAATTGAAAAAGAAATATATGCTGTATTACATAATAATAATGAGTATTGTTATATTGATAATAAAGGTAACTTTATAGATAAAATAAATATAGAGGATAAAGAGAATAATATTATAGTGATTGATATAAATTATGATTTAAATAATTTACAAGAAATAAAATTTAAGAATGATGAAGAGAGAAAAAGGTTACTCTATTTATTAGAATGTATAAAAGAAGAAAGTATTTATAAAAAAATAGAAAATATAGATATGGTACAAATTAATTCTATAAAAATGTATACTAAGGATGATATAAAGATATTATTAAATAATGATGAATCATTGAAATACAATATATCTAAGTTATCAATGATATTATCTGATTTACAAAGTAAAAAAAAGCAAGGTGGAGAAATAGATTTAACTATAGAAAAATATGCTTTATATAAAAGTTAAAAACTGAGTACAATAGGAGAGCTAAATATGAAAATTCCTTATAAGAGTGTTGTTGTTTGTAGCATAATTTTAGGTATATTAATAAGTCTACAATTAAAAACTGTCAGATTAGAGAATGAAGGAACAACTACATCTAAAAAAGGTGAACAATTATTATTACAACTTAAATCATTAAAGAAAGAATCAGATAGTTTAGAAGAAGAAATAAATACAATAAAATCAAATATAGAGAAATATAAAGATGATGAAGGAGAAGAGGTTTTAAAATCAGAAATAAATAAATATGAGAAACTAGCAGGATATACAGATGTAAATGGAAGTGGAATTATAATCAAACTAATAAATAACAACTCAGATAATAGTATAATTTATAATTATGATTTAATATTATCTATGATAAATAAATTAAATACTGCTCAAGCAAGTGCAATATCTATAAATGATGAGCGAATAGTATTTGATACATATTTAGATTTAAGAGAAGATAGTTTATATGTAAATAATGCTAAAATAGAAGAGCCTATAGTTATAAAAGCTATTGGAGATAAAGAAACCTTAGAGTCAGCACTTAAAATAAAATATGGAATTGTGTGGGAAATTGAAAAATACTATAACTATAAAGTAGATATAGTTAGTAACGATAATATAGATATAAGTGGATATGATAAAAAAATAAATAATATAGATGTTGGAAAATTAAATGAGTAAGAGTTTTATACAAGGTAAACGAAGAATAATTATTTTATGTGCATTTATATTAGGATTTCTTATATCTATATACATAAAAACTTTAAATCCAAATAGAGTATATATAGCATTAGAAGAAAAGAAAAATTTAGAAAAAAAGATAGAAAAAGAAGTTGAAGAAATAGATAAGTTAAAAAAGGTAAAAAATGAATATGAAAAATCTTTAAATGAATATAAGTATGTTAAACAGAATGAAGCATCAATAAAAGATTTAATGAATGATGAGTTAAATTACTTAAAGGAATTTACAGGTACTTCACAAGTATGTGGAGAGGGAATTATTTTAACTATAAAAGATAGTGAAAAAGATTTAGAAGAAAATCAAAATCCCAATGACTTACTAGTCCATGACATAGATATTTTAAGAATTATAAATGATTTGAAAAAAGCAGGAGCAAAGGCTATATCTATAAATGAAGAAAGATTAATAAATTTGAGTAAAATAAAATGCTCTGGTCCAACTATAAAAGTAAATGATAAAACATATGGACAACCATTTGTTATTAAGGCTATAGGTAATATCGAAACTTTAAAATCTGCTCTTATTTCGCCAGAGTCATATACAAGCATATTAAAAGAAGTATATGGTATTTATATAAAAGTAATAGATAAAAAAGATATAACAGTAAATTCTTTTAAAAAATATTAATAAAAAGTATTAAAAAACTTGAAATGTACATAAGTTTCAAAGTAAAATAGAAAGGGTGAGCATTATGATATGGATGCTAGCGGGTTTAGCACTTGGAGTAGTAGTTGGTTTTTATATTCCATTCACTTATCCAATGGAGTATTCTCTATATATGTCTGTAGCCATACTTGCAACTCTTGATTCCATATTTGGTGCAGTAAAAGCAGGATTACAAAATAAGTATGATAACTTAATATTTGTGACAGGTTTTATAGGAAATGCATTATTAGCTATAATATTGACATATATAGGAGATAGATTAGGTCTACCGCTTTATTATGTCGCTATACTAGTATTTGGGTCGAGATTATTTGACAATTTATCGGTTATAAGGAGACATATTGTTACAAAAATAAGTGATAAAAAAAGAGGAAAATAAATATTTTTGTGGAATACTTACTTAAGAATTAACAAAATTTAAGAATTAAATGATATAATTAATACATACATTTACTTACAATCATAAAATAAGGAGGTCTATATATGCTAAATTTTGACGTAGAAATAGATGGTCTTGCGCAAATTAAGGTAATTGGTGCAGGTGGCGGCGGAAATAACGCAGTTAACAGAATGGTAGAAGCTGGACTTCAAGGTGTAGAGTTTATAGCTGTAAACACTGATAAGCAAGCTTTACATACATCAAAAGCTGGACTTAAAATTCAAATAGGAGAAAAGCTTACTAGGGGTCTAGGAGCAGGAGCAAATCCTGAAGTTGGAAAGAAAGCAGCAGAAGAAAGTAAGGATGAGATAATCAAAGTACTTGAAGGTGCAGACATGGTGTTTGTTACAGCTGGTATGGGAGGAGGAACAGGTACTGGTGCAGCTCCTGTTATAGCTCAACTTGCAAAGGAAATGGGAATTCTTACTGTTGGTGTTGTTACTAAGCCTTTTGTATTTGAAGGAAAAGTAAGAATGAAAAATGCTGAAAATGGTATAGCAGAGTTAAAATCTAAAGTAGATACGTTAATAACTATACCTAATGATAGATTATTACAAATAGTTCAAAAAAATACTTCTATGTTAGATGCATTCTCTATGGCAGATGATGTATTAAAACAAGGTATACAGTCAATATCTGACCTTATAGCAGTGCCAGGTCTTATAAACTTAGACTTTGCAGACGTTACTTCAGTAATGAAAGAACAAGGTCTAGCTCATATGGGAATAGGAAATGCAACAGGAGAAAATAGAGCTATAGAAGCTGCTAGAGAAGCAATACAATCTCCACTTTTAGAAACATCTATAAGAGGAGCTAAAGGAGTATTACTTAATATAACTGGTGGAGCTAATTTAGGTCTTCTTGAAATAAATGAGGCATCTACTTTAGTTCAAGAATCTTGTGATCCAGAAGCTAACATAATATTTGGAGCTTCGATAAGAGAAGACTTAGCTGAAGAAATAAGAATAACAGTAATAGCTACAGGTTTTGATGAAGGAAAGCAAGCAGAACAAGAAATAATAGAAAGAATAAAAACTACACCTAAGCAAACATTAAATACAGCAACTGTAGCTACTAAGCCTATTGATGTGGAAGTTAAGGAAGAAGTTTCTATTACTAGAGAAGAACCAAAGAAAAGCTCTATATTAGATGATGATATGGAAATACCAACTTTTTTAAGAAGAAGAAGATAGATATATTAAGAAGCCAATAGGCTTCTTTTTTATATGTATAGTAATCGAACTTATAAAAGTTTGTAAATGTAAGTAAAAATTAGAAGTTAATTTACTGTATAGTAAGTTCGAGGATATTATATAAGTTTCCATACAAGCTTAAATGTATGTTCAACTTATATAATATCCTCTTACAGTAATTGAATTTTAAAAACATAACTATCATTATTAAGTTTGAGTACTATACTATAAAAGCATATTACAAATATATTATAGGTATAAACTATATTACTAACTTAAAACTAAAAATGATATTTTTAGAAAAAAGGTATAAAAGTTTAAATAAATTTTTTATACCTTTTTTTATTGATAGAAGTTATTATATAATAGTACTTAAATAAATAAAAAAAGGGGATTCATTCCTAATATATAATTTATAAATTGATATTTTATGAAAAAATATATTTTAAAAGATAAATTGTGATTATAAAAGTTAAATATGATATAATTTATTAGATTGAGTAGGTGACATAATGTTAGGTGAATATAAGAAAAATATAAATTATGCCGAAATATTCCTTACAGATAGGTGT
>JAEIGA010013386.1_pt1 | contig 12488 bp, 16 predicted proteins | sample 9270691 | NCBI WGS metagenome assembly JAEIGA01 (sample SAMN17057246, study PRJNA624740) | gut metagenome | biome: biome; isolation source: fecal sample | host: Bos grunniens | place: China: Xizang | collected 2019
AGCAGAAGGCAGCAGATAAGATTAACCATACCCACAAGGAGAGACTGGAGTTCCTTAAACAAGCCCTCGCAGAAGAGGAGAAGATAAGCAAGAGGAATATGGAACTCGCACAGAGGGAGTACAACCTACTGCTTGAGAAGAGCAAACTTGCCGACAATAGTGCAGAGGAGAATCAAGCCCTCTCGGATGCGTATGTACGAATGCGTGAGGCAGAAAAGAGCTATTACGACAAGAGCAAAGAGGTCATCGCACAGATAACCGAAGCGACCAATGCCTACAATGCTGAACTTGCCAAGACGCAGGAGATGTACGACAAGGCAGAGAAGGCTCTCGATAAATACATAGACAAACAAGACAAGTCGCTTAATAAGTACCTGGATAGTGAGAAGCTCGAAGCTATCAAAGAGGATAACGAACGCATCCTTGAAATGGAGAAGGAGCTGAACGATGAACTGCTTGATATAGATGCCGAGCTCTATGCAGAGCAGGAGAAGCAGAGGCAGGAGGCTCTTCAGAAGGTTGCAGATTTTGAGCAAGGCAAGAAGGAACTTCAGCAAAGCACTGTTGCCTTTGCTGCCGATATGCTCAATACGATGGCGGATATTATGCAGCAAAACTCGAAGGGAAGCGAGAAGGAGGAGAGAAGAATCAAAGGGCTGAAGATTGCTTCGACAACAGTGACAACCCTTGCAGGAGCAACAGAGGCATATATGCAAGCTCAAAAGTGGGGTGGTCCTATCGCTGGAGCCATCAATGCAGCCATTGTCCTTGCTACTGGTATGGCGAACATAGCCAAAATGAAATCTACCGATGTAAGAGCTTCGGAGAGTGCTGGAGGCTCGGTGGCTCCCATTACCGTTACACCTCCAACACCTACAATGGAGATACCTCAAGTGAGGAATATCACAGGACAACGACAAGAGGAAGAGTTGAACAGAGGTCAAAGGGTGTATATCGTCTCTTCCGACCTTGAGGCCAATGGCCGAAGGGTGCAAGTTCAGGAGAACGAGACCTCCTTCTGATTTACAATTTGACCGCAACTGCTATTTCCAAGCAAAACAAGAGAGTGTATGATAAAAACGATACAAGGATTGCCCGTTTATAGGGCTATTTTGGGAGATAATACCGACGGGATGGAACGCATATCACTCGTGGACCTTCCTGCCGTAGAATCGGATTTTTTGGCCTTCGATAAGGACAAGAGACCGATGATGTTTGCCGTGGAGAACGAAGAGAAACGCATCATTCGTGGAGTGGTGATGAGAGCTGACTATCCGATTTATCGCATCGGGGCTGGTGGTTACGAGTATTTCATCCTATTCGAGAAGGATACTATCAGGGAAATGGCACAGAAGTACCTACGGGAGAGCAGACAGAACGAGATAAACCTGATGCACGAGGACGGGACAGAGGTGCAAGGTGTGGAGATGGTGCAGTGGTTTATCAAGGACACCGCTAATGGTATCTCACCAAAGGGATTCGAGGAGATTTCCGACGGCTCTCTCTTCGCAGAGTTCAAGGTGGAGAACAACGATGTATGGGAGAGTGTGAAGAAGGGCGAGTTTAAGGGCTTCTCTCTCGAGGGGCTATTCTCCCACGAGCTGATGCAGATGTCGTCAGCCAAAGCCGAGATAATTAACAACATAAATGAGATTGAAGATATGACCAAACTTGACAAAATCAAAGATGCACTCTCAAAGGTGCTCGTACAAGAAGAAGTGAAATGTGGCAATATCGGCACCGACAAGGGTGTCCTACACTGGGAAGGTGAAGAGACTATTGCCGTAGATATGGAAGTATGGCAAGAGGATGAGGCAGGAGAGAGAATTGCCGTAGAGAATGGTGACTACACCCTTGAGGATGGCACTATCATCCGTGTAGCAGAGGGCAAAGTGACCGAGTTCGTAGAGAAGGAGGCAGAAGAGGAAGAAAAAACTACCGAGGAGGAGACCACCGAGGAAGAAGTGAAACTCTCTCAATACAAAGAGAGAGTGGAAAAATATTCCTTGTCGTATAGCGAAAAAATGAAAAAGATATATAATGCCTTCGCCACAGCAAAGTCGTCTGAATATTTCTATGTCTATGACGCAGGTGATGACTTTGCTATCGTGAATGTGTATAGTGAAGGTGTCGATAAATACTATCGTTATACTATTGCTTGGAAAGGCGAGGATGTTATTATCGGGGATGAGGGAGTAGAGGTGAGACAGGCATTTGTCCCTATTGATTACGAAGTACAATTCGCAAAAATTGAAAAACGAGTGGAAGAGCTGACTGATATTGTGGAACTCATTACAAACAAGATGAGCAAGATGTCTATGGCACTACCAGCCAAGAAGGAAGTGAAGAAGGAGGAGACCACCGACATCAAGGGCTTGGATAGAGCCAAAGCAATGATGGCAGGACTACGCAGATACTAATTAACACGGTTTTTTTCATATTGTCGGGAACGGGAGGAGACCCTTGAAAATAGGGCTTTCTCCCGTTTTTTTACAAGGGTGGGGGTATTTCTATTTCCACGCAGAAAACATTGTTTAACAAAATAAAAATACGAGTTATGGCAAATTCACCTATCGTGTCCTCACTACCAAAGTATGTGGACCAACAGAGACTCCCTTTGATTGGTAAATCAGTATTGGGAGCCAAAACTGCGAGACTTCTAACCCTTCAGACTGGTGTTAAGTCACAGGCAGCTCTTAATCTTGTAGATGTAGACATCAAGTTCGGCAATGGCCTTGCTTGTGGTTGGAACGAGGCTGGAACAACCACCCTATCACAGAGAGTTATCACCGTGGGCCATCCTAAAGTAAATATGGCTTTCTGCGAGAAAAACCTTCTTGACAAATGGGCTGGTTACGAAGTAAGAGTTGCTGCTGATGAACACGCACTTCCTTTTGAAGAGGACTTTATGGAGATCATCGCAGCCAATATCGCTGCTGCGGTAGAGAAAGCAATTTGGCAAGGTGACACTACATCTGACGATGTGAACTTGAACAAATTTGACGGACTTTTGAAAATTCTCGACAACGAGGCTACAGTTATCGACGAGAATATTGCTTCAGGTGCAAAATATATGGATGCAGTATCGCAGGTCCTTCTTGCTATTCCTGATGCAGCTATCGCAAATGATACCGTTATCTTCGCATCTCCCGAGTTCGTTCGTGGCTATGGTCAGGAGCTTGTTGCTGCCAACCTATACCACTACGAAGCTGGTAAGGATGCAGAGGACTTCGTAATCCCTGCCTCGAATGTCAAACTTATCGCAGTGCCTGGCCTTGCTGGTACAAGCAAACTTGTAGCAGGTCGCTTGAGCAATATGTTCTATGGTACCGATATGTTGGGAGACGAGGAGAAATTCGAGTTCTGGTACTCACAAGACAACAGAGAGTTCCGTCTTGCTGTTGAGTTTACAGCAGGTACACAGGTGGCATTCCCCGACCAAATCGTGGTTGGCTCATATACCACCCTTGCGTAGATGATGGGAGGGCAGTTGTCAAGTGCTACTGCCTATTCCCTATTTATTAACCGAAATAAATAAAGAATAATATGGCTTGTAATCAAACATTGGCAGGAATAGCGAAAGATTGCTCACCATCAATCGGTGGTATCAAGTCTGTTCGTCTTGCTAACTTCGACGAGATTACATCGGTGACAGTGGGCGAGGATGGTATCATCACGGCTATCACTCCGACTGCAGGTTTCAAGAAGTACGCATTCAGGGCAGAGACTGGCTCTATGACCTCTACCTTGACCAAAAACATACAGAATGGCACCCAGTATTGGGTCACTGACCTTGTTCTTTCGTTCAGCAAGCAGGAGACAGCGAAGAGAATCGAAATCAATGCTATGGCCGTCAATGATATGGTGGCTATCGTAGAGGATATGAACGGCAAGTTTTGGTATCTCGGACACGATGAGCCTATCGTGGCAACTGCTGGAGACATCCAGTCGGGTACAGCAAGAGCAGACAAAAACGGCTATTCTATCACCCTTCAAGACAATGCAGCACAATCACCCTACGAGGTGGCTGCTTCAGTCGTAGAGGGCCTATCGTAGACCTTTTTCATCGTTCATAGTTTATATGGTTTGTTCGTTGAGAGCTCCCACCATTCGGGGGCTCTCTTCTTTTTTGGTGTTTACGAAAAACGGGCTATTTCTATTTCCCCGTAAACAACAAGATATATGATATACATCGAGAATATAAACAAGGAGCAAAGGGTGATGATTCCTCTACCGATGGGGGTATCAGCCGATGCAGTTACCTTCCAGCTCGTATGTTCGGCCACAAGGGAGCTTATTTGCTCGGTGGCTGTCCCTACGACTATACAAGGGCAGTATCTATCGGTGGACCTACTGCTCGAGGATGTGGAGAGTGGCGAGTACGAATACCAAGTCAATCAGGACGGGGCGATAATCACATCGGGACTTGCGAAGGTAGAGAAGGGTGGTGTCGCATATCAGACAATCAATGGGAATATAATGTATCAAGAATATGAAGGAAAATAACAAGTATTTTGTGACAATGGCAGCCTTGAATCGCTATGTTGAGAGCAATATTGTGGATAGCGACGAGTGCCAAAGCAACAAGGGCTTCGTTCAGTGGGGTAGTGCCAACGACTTCCCCGATTATCTGTTCAGCCTTTATCAGACGGTGACAACCCTTCGCAGTTGTATTGACGGCACTGCCGACTTCGTGGCTGGTGATGATGTGATTGTGCAAAAAGCCTTCTATGAGGGAGAGAAGATGAATAAAAGGGGAGATACAGCCTTCAAGATTGTCTCCAATATGGCCCGAGACCTTGCGATGTACGGAGGCTTTGCCCTTCAGGTCATCAATAATGCCTTCGGGGAGATTAACGAGGTCTACAATGTGGATTTCAAAAACCTTCGCTGCAACGAGGACAACACTGCCTTCTACTATTCGGAGAACTGGGGAGGCTCTTTCCGTCGCAACAAGATCGTGGAATACCCCGTATGGATGCCGAATACCGAGTGCGTGACATCTATCTACTACTACAAGAACGAGGACTTGAGGACCTATCCTCTTCCAGTCTATTCTTCGGCTCTGAAGAGCTGCGAGATAGAGAGGAGTGTGGACGACTTCCACCTTAACGGCCTCGAGAATGGCTTTGCTGCTTCTTACATCGTGAACTTTAACAATGGTGTTCCCGAGGACCAGCAGAAGGAAGAGATAGAGAGACTGTTCAACGAGAAGTTCTCGGGGAGCAAGAACGCAGGAAGGGTGGCCTTCTCTTGGAACGAGAACAAGGAGAGTGCCGTATCTATCGAGAAGATGGAGATTCAGGACTTCGGGGACAGATACAATTCCCTTGCGAAGTGGTCCCGTCAGCAAATATTCACAGCTTTCCGTGCGAATCCTAATCTCTTCGGTATTCCAACCGAATCTCTTGGCTTCAGCAGCGAGGAATACGATTCAGCCTTCAGGCTCTTCAATCGAACAAGGGTGCGACCATTCCAAAGGGCCATCGTGGATACCTTCGATGCACTCTACGGAGAGAAGGGAAGCATAGAGATACGACCTTTCACCCTCGATGAAGGTCAAGATTCAGCAATCAATTAACCGAGATAGTTATGGAAAAGAAAATCATCCTATTGGTAAGTGCCGAAGTGGTGCGAAATATGACGGGAATCAGCGACAATGTGGCGAGTGGGTATCTTCTTACATCCATTCAGGAAGCACAGGAAATTCGCTTGAAAAATGTGCTTGGCAGCAGCCTATTGTCAAAGCTGAAGGATCTCATCTCGAAGAGTGAACTGGATTTGCCCGAAAATAGCAAGTATGAAGAGCTGGTGTCGCAGTTGCAGTATTACCTCGCCTATCAGAGTGTGGTAGAGGTCATCGGGAAGGTGGCATTCAAGGTCGGCAATTATGGAGTGATGCGATCTTCGGATGATAGGGCCTCACAAGCGACCTATGACGAGGTAATTGCTCGTAAGAGTGACTATCAAGGCAAGGCCGACTACTATTGTATGGAGTTACAGAGCTGGCTTCTTGATCATAGACCAGAGTTTCCCGAATTGGGCGAGGGTCAGTGCCATCGAATAAAAAGCAATCTCACCTCGAGTGCCTCTTGTGGTATCTTCTTGGGAGGGGCAAGGGGGAAAAGGCTATGACATACAAGGAACTCGTGCAGCTCATAGAGGCTACTGCTATGGAGCAACCAGCCGTCAAGACCATCGTAGCGAATGATGTCTATCTCCTGAACACCTTGCAGAGTGCCGAATATGGTGTTTTTGCGTGGTCGCAGAACACCCATTCGGGGAGTATGGATAGTGATGAGACCTCGTTCTCGTTCAATCTCTTCTTCATTGATAGGCTCTGCGAGGATGAGAGCAACCTTGTAGACATCCATAGCACTGCCGTAGAGGTGCTAAATAATGTGATACGGACACTTTCAGCCGAAGGGGTGGGTGTTACTACTTGGAGCCTTCAGCCCTTCACAGAGAAGTTTCTTGACACTTGTGCAGGGATGTATGCTACCATAGCATTGACTATCCCCGTAAATACTACTTGCGATTACAGATATGAAATCTAAAACAAAATAAATATGGCAAATTTTGAAGAAATAAAAACAGAGATTCAGAACAATATCAAGCCGAATGGCACCCAAGCCATCACAGGGCAAGTCCTTCAGGACACCCTGCTGGGGATGACTACCAAGACGGAGCAAGAACTCGCCGAATTAGAATCAAAAGTTGATGATAAAATAGATGGATTTGAGGATGCGTTTGCCGGAGTGCTTACCAAAGGATTTGTTGATAAAGTTAAGTTAACACCAAATCTGACAACAGACCCTGTTAACAACCGACAAAGTGGCTCTGTTTCAGTATCTCTTAATGGTGGAGAAGAATATCGTTTGATAGTTAATACAAATAACACTATCAATCTGACAACAAAATATGACGGGAGTTTCGTGGATAGAGATTTTGTCAAAGATCTTGCAGCCGGAACACATATCATATCGTACACACCATCGAGTGAGATTGATACTTTGGAGGTTTTTATTGCTAACACTAATGCAACAACATTATCCATCAAAATACAAGAATCTACCTTTATGGTAAAAGATGGAAATCTCATCCAAAACCCTTTAATGAAAGGAGCAGACCCTTGTATGTTTAAGGCTGATGATGGTTTGGTGTATATATTATGCACATCGGAGACTAACAAGAATATTGCAATTTATCGAAGTGGAGATTTATCGAAGTGGGAATATCTCGGAAATATGCTTGATGACTCACTATTGTCAGAAATACAAGATATTACGGGATATGCGGCATTTGGTGTATGGGCACCTTGCGTGATAAAACAAAATGACTTGTATATTGCGTATGTTTCTATTGCCAATAATGGAAGTGCATCTGATGCAAAAATATTGGCATTTGCATCCGCTGACTTACAAAAATGGGTGTATAAATCTATTGTAACAACATCTGAAAACGGAACAGGAACAGGATGTATTGATGCTGATGTTATAAGGGATGCTGATGGTAAACTTTGGATGTTTTTTGGCTCGTATGGAGGCATCTTTTTAACTGAACTTTCATCAGATGGTTTGCAGTCAAATGGAAAATTTATCCGTATTTCAGCCGGAAATGGGAAAACGGAAGCACCTGTAATATATTACAGAAAGGGATATTATTATCTTTTTGCATCAAGAGGGGCAACAAATCCGAGTGGAAACTATCGTGTTGTTGTAACAAGGTCAAAAACACTTAATGGTGTGTTTGTTGATAAAAACGGAGGTTCATTTCGTGAAAACGAAGATAATTCCACACTAATATTATCTTCTCCGGAAGTTAACATCAAAACTATAACTCCGTCAAATCATGGAGGGTATCTGATAGGTCAAACATCTGTGGATTTCAAAAAAGGTCAAAAATATATACTGACATTTACATCTAATAATACATTCAGTTCTACAACATTAGATGAAAATGGTGGATTTGTAGATCGAGATTTTGTGAAAAGTTTTCCGGCAGGAACTTACACCGTAGAGTATATACCATCAGCCGATGCAAAGATATTGGATGTGTACATCCCAAACACTAATGCGACAGAGGTCTCGGTAATTATATCAACGGAAAATGAGGTTTCTGTTGTTTCTCCCGGACATTGTTCTAACCCAATTCAAGACAAGAATTTGCGATATTGGATGGCATACCATGCTCATGTATTAGGTGAAGATAATATGCGAAAAATATTAGTGCAAGAAATTGTATGGGGGGAAGATGGATGGCCATATTTTGAAAATAATGGAAAACCGGAAGGTACATCATCTGTTATTCCTAAATTGTAGCCTAATTCGGTAAGTATGAAAACACAAGGAATGGCTGATAAATACATCTTCCTCGTCTGCTTGAGTGTGGCAATAATACTCTTCGTGGGGGGCTTCTTCTGTCCTCCTATGGGAGTGATAGATGGCTCTATCCTCAAGGCTTCGGGCATACTCCTCGGATTCGCATCACTTGCAGTCTTGGCTCAAGCCATACACAACGGCAAGAGTATATCCTTCACGAAGGGGGATATGGAGGTAGAAGTCGGGGAAGATGATGATAACGACACCAAAAAGATATAACTATGGATAACGGAACAGGAAAGGCATTCAGAAGGAGTGACGATGATATACAGCTCACTCGTCACTTCAGACTATCGGAGTTCACCAAGAGTGAGACGGCAGAGAGAGAAGGTATCGACAATACCCCAAATGTGGAGCAAGTCGCCAACCTTCGCAACCTCTGTTCTTTCCTCTTGGAGCCGATACGGGAATATGTGAAGGAGCCAGTATATATATCATCAGGATTCAGGATCCGAGCACTCAACGAGAAGGTGGGTGGTGTCTACACCTCACAACATCGGGAAGGGAAGGCTGCTGACATCTATTTCGGTAGTAACAAGCTCAAGTGTGTGTACAACTATGTGCAGAAGCACCTAAATTTCGACCAAATGATACTGTACCCGACCTTCTTGCATATATCCTTCAATAAGCATAAAAACCGAAGGGAGGCATTCGTGAAATGAGAAAGGTAGAGTCGGACTTGCAGAGCAGTTGTGTGTGTTGGTTTCGCTATGCGTACCCTGAATACTCACGGCTGCTCTTTGCCGTCCCGAACGGAGGGAGCAGAAATGTGATTGAGGCTGCGAGGCTAAAGAAGGAAGGTGTTGTCAGGGGAGTGGCCGATTTGCTATTATTGGTCCCAAATAAAGAGTTTCACGGCCTTTGTATCGAGATGAAGAAGAAGGGAGGGTATCAGAGTGAATGGCAGAAAGAATGGCAAAAAGAGGTGGAAAAACAAGGGTATCTGTATGTGGTGTGCAAGTCCTTTGCAGAGTTTATGACAACGATAAACAAGTATTTCAAACCGTGACAATGGGTCACGCATTAAAACTATGGACGAAGATAGAATACACGACATTTTTGAATTGATTATGTGGATAGTTGCTGGTGGTATTGTGGTATGGCTGCTCACTGGTTGCTCGGTTTGCAGAAAGTGCGAATATAGGATAGCACCAGCCGATAGCATATACATTGAACGCATCGATAGTGTGTTCATCAAGGACACCATCCTGAAGGTGCAGATGAGGGATAGCCTTGTCTATGCCGTAGCCGATAGTGCTTCGCATCTTGAGACGGATGTGGCCTTGTCGGATGCGTGGATAGAGGAGGGAAAGCTGCATCATAGACTGGAGAACAAAAGGGACTTGATACCTATAAATGTGGAACTACCCCAGTACATCAGTAGAGAGGTAAAGCACCATTTTCAGATCGTCACGAAAAAGGTCAATGAACTGACACCGACACAAGGGTTTTGGATAACATTAGGTAAGATATTCGCTATTCTTTTGGTGGTATTCGCAATATACAAATTCCTTCTCAGGAGATTATAAGAGGCACACTATTTGCTAAACAAAATTTGGGTTTATAAATTTAGTTTAGCGACAATAGAATATAACTAAACACAATACGGGTATAGGGTATTAATCCCTTGCTCATATTGTGTTTTTTTTATTGAAGGTACAAGTAATAAAATGTAAAGAATATGAGCAAAAGGGAAGTCTTTACAAGAGTATTGGATATTGTCAGCGAGGTGACTGACACTCCATCTGAAGAGATACTTTCAAAGTCAAGAAAGGAGGACATAATTGATGCACGGTATCTATTAGTGTATCTATTGTATGAAAATGGTGTGTATCCCTATCATATAGCCAATTATATAGGGTGCAGTACAAGGAATATAAACAAGGTAATCGGCGACTTTCTCTCCAGGAAATCAAGCAGGAAATATCTTAGAATAAACTACGAACAATGTAAGAAAAATCTCGGATAAAACCCTTAGAATAAGGACTTGGCATAATCTAATTTTGTTATGCGGTTAATATTGACCGTGTGATTAAAAAATAAAAATTATGTCAGATTCTAAAACTTATGTATTCGGTGAGGGCGGTGGCTCTCAGAATTTTGACCCTAATCTCCTATACGGAATGATGATGGGCGGTGGCGGAATGGGTGGCTTCGGTGGAGGCAACTGGTTATGGCCACTACTTCTTTTTGCCCTTTGGGGCGGTAATTGGGGCGGTTTCGGTGGAGGTCGCAGTAATCTATCAGACCAAATCAATAGTGATGCTGGTAGAGACTTGTTGATGTCGGCGATCCAAGGAAACAACAATGCTATTAATCAGTTGGCTTCATCGCTGAATTGTACTGCAGGTGAACTGAGAACTGCTATTAATAGTGTTAATCAGCAAATCTGCAATCTCGGCAACCAAGTAGGAATGTCCACCTTGCAGGTTGTAAATGCTATCAATAGCGGTGATGCTGCATTGGCAAGACAGCTTTGTGACTGCTGCTGCGACATCAAATCTGCTATCGCTGAATCAAACTACCTAACCGAAAGAGGCTTCTGTAACACCAATCAGGTCCTTGCTCGTGGATTCTCGGACATTGGTTATGCTACACAGCAACAGACTTGCTCATTGGAGAAATCCATCGCCAATTCAACTGCTCAGATTCTTGAAGGACAGAGAGCTGCTGAAATGCGTGAAATGCAGGATAAGATTGATTCTCTCCGTGAGAAAAATGCTCAACAGGCTGTTATCCTTAACAACGCACAGCAGACAAGTCAGTTTGCTGCTATGTTGGCTCCTATTCAGGCCGACCTTGCAGAATTGAAATGCAATCAACTACCAGTTAAGAAAATCGCTTGTCCTGAGCAGTACATACCTCTTAACACAGGTGTAAATGCTACCTATGGACTAATCCCTACTGGTTATGGTTGTGGATGTGGTTTTGGCTTCGGTGGTTTTGGTTTCCCTAATGGCTGGAACTCAGGTAATCTTTGGGGTTAATTGTTACTAACTTTTGAGAAAAGGAGGTAGTTATGCCAACGAGAGTTTTTCCAAGCAGAATAAATGTAAACCAATTTGGAATACCAACCGTATCGAGCAATTCAATATCGGTTGGTACTACCCAAGTGGCATTTGACTTTACCAATCATCCGACATTGGGCGAACCCTTCAGAGGATTGGTAATTATAAGATTGAATCAAGCAATCCCTACTGGCACTACTCCAACCTTGCCTATCGTTTTTACAAGTGATGGCTCCAATAGTGTCAATCTGATAGGGTATAATGGCGAACCGATAACCGTTGCTGATATTCCTGGCACTGGTATCTATTTGGTGTTCGTGGAGAGTAATTCAAATAGTGTTCAGTTGCTGACAGGGGTTGTATAATGTTAATTGATAAAAATAGATTATTATGTTTCAAGGTTTAAGAGAGAACTCATTGTTCTATATTTTAGAGAAAGGGGAAAATATGAAGCTCAATGTAGGTCAAGTGGTAAGTGTGAGCAACCCTATGCCAAGATACAAGAGTTACACATCCCCACAACCATACACATCTTTACCAGATTTAGTGGTTGATGTAAAGGTTAAGGTCGGTGACGAGGTTATTGACTTCAAACAACTCTCCGCAGGTCTATCAATAGAGAACTCAGGTAATTTAGTAGTGAGTGAAAGCAAGGATGCTATGTGTTCGGAGGTAGAAGCGATGCACCGAAACAGCAAGAATATTTTAGAGAGTATATCTTATCACGAAAAGGTCTTGAAATCCTGTGACCAGATGTTACGAGAGTTGAACCCTCAATTTGCCAAGGAAAAAGAGCAAGAGGAGAAGATTGGTGGCTTGGAAGTTAAGATGGAAGGGATAGAGAAAACATTGACTGCAATACAATCAATGCTCTCGGAGACCTTGGATCATAGTAAAACTAAAAGAAAGGAGGAATAAATATGTATATGATTGAAATCAGCGAATCCAAAGTGGACAAGATGGCTGAATACGCAGAAAAGATGCTCAAGTACGGTGGCAAACTTATGAGTTGCATTGAAGAGCTGGAGGAAGATGATAATATGGGAAAAAGAGGCGAACGAGGCGAAAGAGGAGAGAGAGGCGAACGAGGCTCTATGGA
>JAEIGA010013387.1_pt1 | contig 12487 bp, 7 predicted proteins | sample 9270691 | NCBI WGS metagenome assembly JAEIGA01 (sample SAMN17057246, study PRJNA624740) | gut metagenome | biome: biome; isolation source: fecal sample | host: Bos grunniens | place: China: Xizang | collected 2019
ATGTTTGGTATATTTTTTAATTTTTTCAATGTCGATTTTTGTCATAAAATACATAATAATTAATCCAATTACGACAAATAACAACTGTCTTTTAAAAAAATAAAAAGCATCATCATATTTATAACTAGCTGAAACATTACTTGCACTATAAACATATAATAATCCAAAACCAATTAAAAATAAAATATCTATTAATAAAAGATAATCAATTTTTCTTTTCATATTATCCACCAATTAAATATATGAAGAAAAAAAACAACTTATGAAATATTATCTATTATTTGATTTTGCTAATATCCATTTCATATATTTTCTATTATTCCAGAAAATATTCCTTTTTTGTTGTTTTAGGGGTCCAAAAATATTCCTTTTTTATCATTTTATGGGTCCAAAAATATTCCTTTTTTTGTGGTATAATAATTTTTTTGTGGTATAATATATATGAGGTGATTATAAAATGATTAAAAGAAAATTATATGATTACTTATTAAATTGGAAAAATAATAAATCTAAAGAAGCTTTATTAATAAAAGGAGCTAGACAAGTAGGAAAAACTTTTTTAGTTAGAGAATTTGGGAAAAACGAATATGAAAGTTTTATAGAAATTAATTTTTTAGAAAATGGTCAATATAAATCAATTTTCACAAATAACAATTTATCAGCAGATGAGATATACAAAAGAATTACTGCTTTTATTCCTAATGTTACATTCGTTAACGGAAATACTCTTCTATTTTTAGATGAAATACAAGTTTGCCCGGCCGCTAGAACAGCTATAAAATTTTTAGTTGAGGATGGTAGATTTGATATTATTTCTTCTGGTTCTCTACTGGGTTTATCCTATTTAGATGATGATGATGATGATGTTACAGAACCAACTTCTTTACCTGTTGGATACGAAAGTCAAATTATTATGTATTCTCTAGATTTCGAAGAATACTTATGGGCAAATGGTTATAATGATTCTTCAATTAATTATTTAAAAAGTTTTTTTGTTAATAATGTCGAAGTACCACACGATTTAAACATAAAATATGAAAATTTGTTTCGAGAATATATGATAGTTGGTGGTATGCCTGAAGTTGTTCAAAAATTTATAGATACTAAAAACTTCCAAGAAGCTACAAAAATTCAAGCCAAAATCTTAGCTAATTATCAAGATGATATATCAAAACATGCTAAAGGAGCAGAAAAAATTAAAGTCCGACAATGTTATGATTCAATTCCCAGACAATTAGCTAAAGAATATAAAAAATTCCAATATACTATTGTTGAAAAAGGAAAAACTAGCAAAAAATTTGGAGGAAGTATTAAATGGTTATGCGATTCTTCTTTGGTTAATAAATGTTGTAACGTTTCAGAACCATATATTCCATTATTAGGATATGAATTAGAAGATCAATTTAAATTATATTTAAATGATACTGGTTTATTATGTTATCTATATGGTGATGAAACTAAATTAGCTATTCTTAATAATAACCTTAAAGGACATGTAAAAGGTGGTATATATGAGAATATCATAGCAGAATCTTTACTTAAAAAAGGATACAAACTCTATTATTACAAAACTAGCAATTCAACTTTAGAAATAGAATTTATAATTGAGAAAAACGGTGAAGTTCTACCAATAGAAGTAAAAGCTGGTAATGATTCAACGCCTTCTTTAAATAACTTTATAAATAAATTTAAGCCTTCTATTACTTATAAATTAATAAATGGTAATTTAGGAATAATTAATAATAAAAAAAGTATTCCTCATTACATGATTTTATTTATTTAATCTTTACTTTATAAATAAAATGCTTCCGTATAAAACGGGAGCATTTTATTTTTTGTTATTTTACTAATTTAATTTGAAAACCTTTGGTTTCTTTGACATCAACATCAAATAAAACTTCGAATTTATTTCCTAAATATGTAAAGTAGAATTTACCATCTTCAGTATAACCTTCACAATATCTTTCATACCAATCCATTACACCTTCTTGCTTATTAGATGTAAGATATGCAGGATACTCAAATTTATAATAGAATTCATTCGCGTATTCATCTTTTTTTAGTAATGAATCAAGATCTAAATTACCACTTACTTCATATTTAGTATCATATGGAAGATTTAATAAATAAAGTTTATTTTCATTATTATCACGATCTACATAAAGTGGAACTTCCATTGTGATTGTTACATTAGTAGTATATGGAGTTGTGTAATATCTTTTTCCACCACTTACAAATGTACGATAATAGAACGAAAATCTTGCTCCTGTTTCATCCCAAATAACACTCATAATTTCTTTCGAATAAGTTTGTGGTTCATCAAGTGGTAAAGATTCTTTACCAAATTTAGCACTTCCATCATCAAGTGTTTGATCTGTTACTTTAGTATTAATGGTACTTCCACCATGTGGTTCAAAGTTTTTTTGGAAGGCATCGCTAAATTTGTAAAAATCATTTTTAGCAAATAAATATTTACTTTTTGTTGAAAAATCAGCTACATTTACATCTCCATCATAACTAAAATGGAAAACGGGAATTTCTCCAGTATATACTAGTTTTTCAACAATTTCATCAGGAATTGTCACATCAACTCCCCCATTATAAGCGATAGTATCATCACAACTTGTAAGAGTTAAACACATTAATAAAGTGATTATTAAAAATACTACTTTTTTCATCTTAGAAATCCTTATCATTATCATTTAGACCATATTTTTGATAGAATTCATTTTTAAATTCTAAGAAACGATCTTCTTTGATAGCCTCTCTAATATTTTCCATTAAACGAAGTAAAAATCTTGTATTGTGAATCGTAACTAGTCTTTGTCCTAAAATTTCTTCTGCCTTGATTAAGTGACGAATATAGGCTTTTGTATAATGTTTACAAGTATAACAATCACATTCATCATCAATTGGCGTAAAATCTCTTTCAAATTCTTTATTTTTAAGAATTAATCTTCCGTGGCTTGTCATGGCTGTTCCGTGACGGGCAATTCTAGTTGGAAGTACACAGTCAAAGATATCAACTCCACGTTCAACCGCATCTAAAATCGCTCCAGGAGATCCCACTCCCATTAAGTATCTTGGTTTATCTTCTGGTAAAATAGGAATTGTATAATCTAAGATTTGGTTTTGAACTTCTTTTGGTTCACCAACACTTGTTCCCCCAATTGAATATCCATCAAATGGCATTTTAACAAGTTCTTCAGCACAGTGAACTCTAATATCTTCAAAACTACCACCTTGAACAATACCAAATAATCCTTGATCTTCAATTCTTGCATGAGCATTAAGTCCACGCTCAGCCCAACGAAGTGTACGTTCAACTGAATTTTCCATATATTCTCTAGTTGAAGTGATCGGCGGACATTCATCAAAACTCATCATAATGTCACTACCTAAACTATTTTGAATTTCTAAAGCAATCTCTGGTGATAAGAATAGTTTCGCACCACTCTTATGATGTTTAAATGTTACTCCATCTTCTTTGATATCACGTAGTCTTGCTAGTGAAAACACTTGATATCCTCCAGAATCTGTTAGAATTGATCCATCCCAGTTCATAAATTTATGTAATCCTCCGGCCTCTTCTACAATCTTATGACCAGGTTGATTCCATAAGTGATATGTATTACCTAAGATGATTTTAGCACCATTTTCCTCTAACTCTTCTTTAGTCATAGTTTTAACTGTTGCTTGTGTTCCAACAGGCATAAACATTGGCGTATCAAATGAATTATGGGGAGTTGTAATAACTCCTAAGCGAGCTTTAGAATTTTTATCTTTTTTTACTAATTTATATTTTATAACCATATTATTTCCTCATGTCTAGATGAAGAATTAAAAAATTATAAACGTTTTTCTAATTCTTTCTTTAATTCTTCAAATCCTTTTTTACCTAATAAGGCAAACATATTCTTTTTATAACTTTCAACACCAGGTTGATTGAATGGATTAATATCTAACATGTAACAAGATAAACCACAACTGAACATAAAGAAGTATAATAAATATCCAATATGTAAAGCATCGATTTTTTCTAAATTAATTACACCATTAGGAACTCCACCATCAACGTGTGCTAAAATTGTCCCCTGCATTGCTTTTTTATTAACAAAGTCTAAAGATGTACCAGCTAAATAATTAATACCATCTAAATCACTTGAAGCTTCTTCGATTGTTACTACTTCTTCAGGATTTACAATATTAATTACTGTTTCAAACATTAATCTCTTACCTTCTTGAACATATTGTCCTAATGAGTGTAAGTCAGTTGAATAAACTAAACTTGCTGGGAATAATCCTTTTCCATCTTTACCTTCAGATTCACCAAATAATTGTTTCCACCATTCACTAATGAATGATAATTTTGGTTCATAAGCAACTAAGATTTCAGTTGTTTTATCATTATTATACATAATATTTCTTACAACCGCATATTTCATTGCTTCATTATCAACAAATGGTTTTTCATAACAGTCTACTTGAGCAAGACGTGCCCCTTCCATAAGTTGTTCAATATCAATACCAGCACAAGCAATTGGTAGTAACCCAACTCCTGTAAACACTGAATATCTTCCACCGATATCATCTGGAACATTGAAAGTTACATATCCAAGTTCATTAGCTTGAGTACGTAATGCTCCTTTTACTAAGTCAGTAGTCGCATATACTCTTTTATTAGCCCCCTCTTCCCCATATTTTTCAACTAATAATTCTTTGAATAAACGGAAAGCAACGGCTGGTTCAGTAGTTGTTCCTGATTTAGAAATAACGTTAATTGAGAAATCTTTATTTTTTAAATATGCAAGTAATTGGCTAGCATAAGTAGATGATAAAGTATGTCCAGCAAAAACAATTTCTAATTCTTTTTCTTTTGGGAAATATCCTTTTAAAGCTTCAATTACTGCTTTAGCTCCTAAGTATGATCCTCCAATACCAATAACTACTAAAACTTCAGAATCTTCGCGAATTTTTTTAGCACATTCTAAAACTCTAGCAAATTCTTCTTTATCATATTCCACTGGCCATTTTAACCAACCTAAGAAATCATTACCAGCACCTGTTTTATTTACTAAAGTGTTGTATGCGGCAGTAACTTTTTCGAATGATGCTGCCATTACCTCAGGTGTTACACCTGTATTTTTATAATCAAATTTTAACATTATTTCACCTCATCAATAATTGCAGAAACTTCTGCTTTTAATGTTTCAACTAAAGCAATTGATTCAGCTTCAGTCTTACATACAATTGAAATATAAACTTTTAATTTAGGTTCTGTTCCTGATGGTCTTAATACAAACCATCCACCATCATCAAAGATATATTTAACAACAAGTGATTTAGGTAAAGCAAGTTTTTCAACATTACCATTTTCTTTAGAAATACCTAAATCATAGTCTTCTACTCTAACTATCTTTTTACCAGCAATTTCACTGATTTCAAGATTTTGGAAATGATTCATAATTCTCTTAATACGAGCACTTCCTTCTTGTCCACGTAAATAAATATTTAAAACACCTTCTTGATAGAAACCAAATTCTTCATAAATATCTTTTAATACTTGAACTAAAGTCTTACCTTGTTCTTTATAGAAAGATGCAACCTCAGCTAATAATAATGTTGCTTGTAAAGAGTCTTTATCACGTACGAAATCTTTAATTACATATCCATAAGATTCTTCATATCCAAAGAAGAATTCTTCATCAGTATTTTCAATTAATTTAGCTTGTTCTCCAATAAATTTAAATCCTGTTAAAGTTTGAACAAGTTTTAGTCCAAATTTTTCACAAATAGCTTTAGAAATATTAGATGTAACAATTGTATTATAAACATTAACTTTTGGTCCGTGAGCTTTATATTTAGCTAAATAGTTTAATAAAATAGCTCCAGTTTGGTTACCAGTAAGTAATAAATACTCACCATTTTCATCAAGTGCAGCAATACCCATACGGTCAGCATCTGGGTCAGTTGCGATTAAGATATCAGCACTAACTTCTTTACCTAATTTAATAGCATATTCAAAAGCACTTGATTCTTCAGGGTTAGGAGATTTTAAAGTACTAAAGTATGGATCAGGAATCATTTGTTCTTTAACTGTCACAACATTATAACCTTGTTCAGTTAATAAATCAGCTAAATGAACTGATGCAGTTCCGTGAAGCGGAGTAAATACAATTTTAATATTATCTTTTTTCACTTCTTGAACTGGTACAGTTTTAACTTGTTCTAAATAAGCATCATCTACTTCTTTATCAATTAAAGTGATTAATCCAGCATCTTTTAATTCATTAAAATCTTTAACTTCAATACCAAAAATATCTTTAATATTTTCAATTTTATTAATTACGATATCAGCAAGTTCTGGAATTAATTGGCATCCATCTTCATCATATACTTTGTATCCATTATATTCAGGTGGATTGTGGCTAGCTGTAATCATTATTCCACCAGCACATTTTAATTTTCTTACGGCGAAACTTAATTCTGGAGTTGGTCTTAAACTTGAGAATAAGTAAACTTTAACACCATTACTAGCAAATACACTTGCTGCTGCACTTGCGAACTCATAACTATAGTTACGACAGTCATAAGAAATAACCATTCCGCGTTCATTTAAATCAGCGTATTTTTCTCTTAAATATTCATAGAAACCATAAGTTGCTTTTTGAACTGTATAAATATTCATACGGTTAGTACCTACACCTAGTACTCCTCTTAATCCTCCAGTTCCAAATTCTAAATCTGTGTAGAACGCGTCATTTAATTTTTCTTCGTCTAACGATGCAAGTTCTTCTTTAAGTTTTTCATCAAGAAGTGGATTTTCTTGCCATTTTTTGATTTTTTCACATACTAATTTATCCATAAAATTCTCCTATATATAAATTTTTTTAATAACCTAAATTAACATGGTGTCTATATCATATGCATATTTTCAACTAAAAGTTGTAATTGGTTTTTTCGTTTTTCTATTTTACCCTCAAGATAATATACTTGTCCTGTTGATAAATTATTTAACTTTTCATATTGTTTTGGGAAAATAGTTAGTTCAATTGTATCAGTATCATCATAGATGGTACAAAAAGCCATTAATTCCCCATTTGAGGTTTTAATCTCTTTTATTTTTTTAATTACTCCTAATACTTTACCAAAACTACTTGTTTTAGCATCTTTTATTTTTTGTAAAGTAGGATTTTTATATAAATGTTGATATTGGAACATAAAGTTATACTTAATATTTAATCCTAGTATCTCTTTTTCTTTTTCTAAAAGATAGCCATAAGCATATTCATCAATATCATAATTTGTTTGTAGAAGTTCTAATTGATTAATAAAACTATACTGACATTTACTTAAAATACTTTTATAAGTATTAATCATAGCTTTTTTAGTTAATCCAAAGATATCTAAGGCTCCACTATAAATAACATTTTCAAGTAACGATGAAGCCAGAATATTCTTAGTTCTTACCACAAAATCTTCGAAATCTTTAAATAAACCTTTTTCTCTTTCTTTAAGCAATTCTTTAGTTTTAGCTAAACCTACTCCCATAATACCAGTTAAAGGGTAAATAATTTGATGATTTTTGGAAGTAAAAATTTCTAAACTATCATTTACTGATGGTGGTAAAATATCAATATTTAGTTTTCTTGCTTCAGTTATATAATCATTCATCATATTGTCTGCCCCAATAACACTACTCATTAAACTACTGAAATAGTGTTCTGGATAATGAGTTTTAAGGTAAGCTGTCTCATATGCTACTACCGCATATGCCACACTATGAGCTTTATTAAACCCGTAATTGGCGAACTTAACAATATAATCATAGATTTCTTCAGCTATTTCTTTTGTATAACCTTGTTTAATTGATGAGGCAACAAAATTAATACGTTCTGATTCTAATATTTCTTTTTTCTTTTTTGAAACCGCTCTTCTTAAAATATCCGCTTGTCCTAAACTGTATCCTGCGAACTTCCAAGCAATGAGCATGATTTGATCTTGATAAACAATTGTCCCATAAGTACTTTTCAAGATTTGTTCTAAATCTGGATGTGGATAAGTCACCACTTCTTCTTTAAATTTACGTTTAATGAAGGTTGGAATAATATCCATTGGACCAGGACGATAAAGAGCTATTGCACTAGTAATATCCTCAAAAGAACTAACTCTTAAATCTCTTAAAACTTTTCTAATACCTGTTGATTCTAATTGGAAAACTCCCATTGTATCCCCACTAGCAAGCATTCTAAAAGTAGCTAAATCATTATATACTTTAGGCATCACAAATGATGGGTTTTCTTTTTTGATACTATCAATACAGTTTTTAATATTAGTTAGATTTCTTAGTCCTAAAAAGTCATTTTTTAATAATCCTAGTTTTTCTAAATCAACCGCTTCGTACTGAGTTTGATAAATATCATTTAGACCATTATCCAGTGGAGTATAATTAACTAAATCATCTTTCGTAAAAATAATCCCCGCCGCATGCGTTGAAGTATTACGAGGTAACCCCTCTATTTGCATAGCAATTTCTACAACTTTTCTAATATCATCGTATTTATCACATAAACTTTGTAATTTTTCACTTTTTTCTAAAGTATTTTTAAGTAATGCGTATGGATCTTTACTAACACATTTTAAAATTTCTTTAAGTCTTACATCATTTAATTTTAAGACTTTAGCCGCATCTCTAATGGCACTACGAGTTGCGTATGTCCCAAAGGTTACGATATGAGCAACCCGATCTTTACCATATTTCTTACCAACATATCTTATAACTTCATCACGGCGATCATCCGGAAAGTCTATATCAATATCTGGCATTGTTGCTCTTTCTAAGTTTAAGAAACGCTCAAATAATAATTGATGTTTAATTGGATCAATATCCGTAATCCCTAAACAATAACTTACTATTGATGCAGGGGCTGATCCACGTCCTGGACCAACATAGATATCTTCTTTTTTAGCGAACTTAACATAATCCCAAACTATTAAAAAATAATCATCGAATCCCATTTTATGAATTATTTCTAATTCATATTGTAGTCTTTTATAGTAACGTACAATCATTTTTTCATCACTAATATGATTATCTAAAAGACGTTTTTCTAATCCCTTATGACATAATGCTTTCAAATACTTTTCCGCATCAATCTTTGCATCATACTTAGGTGTTAAATATTCTCCGAAACGAATATAGATATTCGACATTTTAGCAATTTCCCAAGTATTATTAATAGCTTCTGGAAAATCACTAAACATTCTTAGATAAGTATTATTATCATATAAACTATAATCAGTATCCGTTTTGACATATTTACTATTTCTAATAGTCTTTAAAACAGTTAAAGCATCTGTTTCATCTTTAGAAAGAGTAGCTACTTCATGTAAAGCAACCATTTTAAAGTTATTATCTATACCAAACTTTTTAAAAGCTTCATATTTATTTAATTCATATTCACAGTCTTTACTTATTCCAAGGTATAAAAAACTATAGATATTTTTAAGTAAATAATAGTGTTCTAATGCCCATTTAGGTTGACGTTCAAAATTATTAAAAATAAAGTTATAACGTCCTGCCGTAACCCCAATAACTCCCATTGAAGATTTTTCTAAAAATTCTAATTCTACATATCCATTTTGAATTTTACTACGACTACTAATTTTCATTAAATTTTGATAACCAATATTATTCATCGCGTAAAGTAAAATAGTACTTTCAATATCATTATATCGATAATTAACTTTTAATCCAATAATGGGTTTAATTTTATATTTTAAACAAGCTTCATAGAATTTAATAGCTCCATGCATATTTCCATTATCGGTCATAGCAAGTGCCGTAGAACCCGCCTTAGCCGCTTTTTCTACTAATCTAGAAATAGCACATGTACTATCTAACATTGAATATTCGGTTTTAACAAAAAGATTTACGAATTCCATAGCTATTTCCTTTCTCACACATATACATAGTATACCACAAATGATATTTTTTTTCAAGTTGCATAAGGTAATATTTTACTTCTTTGATTTTCGCTTATGATAAAAATAATATCCTCCAGCAATTCCCATCACTAATAAACTTAAACCAATGCTAATATAAATAGGAGTATAATTATTAACTACTTGATATTTATCTTTTAAATCAGTTGTTCCTACCTTTAACTTAAGAATGTTTAGGTTAGGATTATCCGTGTATATATTTAACCCGATTTCTGTTTGATTACTTTCCATATCAGTATCGATTATTAAATATTCATCCATGTTAATAATAAACGACGAATCAAAAAATTCTTGTTGGACTAGTTCTCCTAAACCAACATCATAGACAAAATATCCTTTTATTTGATACTCTTTATCTTTTTGAATATTTCCTACTAATACTGCTGTTTTCAAAAAATCTAAATAATACATTTCAACTATTTTTTCTACAGAACCATCTTTTTCATAAACCACAAATTTAATGTTTTCTAAACTTTGATCAATATCTTTAATGTCTAAAACAATTCTTAAATTTTTACTATCTTCTTCTCTAATATCTATTACAGGTGCATCTTTTAATACCCTTACCAAAAAGGTTTTATTTGCTTCATAAACTTCTTTTTCATAAACAATTTTATCAATAGTAAAACTATGCATACCGGGATTATTAAACATATTTAATTTAATAAAAATACCTTGTTCATTTGTTTCAAAATTCATACTTTCCCCATCCACATATATTTCTTTAACTTCTTTATTAGTTGTAATTTGTACTTTTAATTCTTCGTTTTTATTAACAATATAATCTGCTTTTAAATGTTCTATTTCACTTAAATCCTTCTTATAATAATCACTATTTACCACTCTAAATGTATATTTACTTTTATTACCACTAGCATCACTTATTACTAAATTATGGAGTCCTTCTTGACTTACTTTGTATCCTGATACAATACTTTGATTATCTAATAAAGCATAACCACTAAAGTTTAGATTATAACCTACAGGATAGGTGTGTCCATCATAAATATTGATGTATTCTTCAACAATTATTTGGTTAGTAAATATATATTTTTTATCTTTATTAATAACAATTCCCATTTCCACATTATACACTCCATGAACTTGTTTATTAAAAAAAGGATCAATTTTTTCAAGTTTTAAATCTAATTTATGAATAAAAGACTCTACTTTTATTTCATCTAAACTATTCATATCCATTGTCTCATCAAAATCAGCATTCATTCGATTTATCACAATATCCTCTTGTTTTAATATTTGATATTGATATATCTTCATTTCCCATAAATAATGGTCTTGATAATAATATACTTTTAAAACATTGTCATCCATTATAACTTCTTTTAATCTTCCTTTGGTTAAATCATAAGTTTGATTATTAACAATCAATGTTAAAAGATTGGTTTCATTAATTGTTAAAAGTTTAAAAGTATTACTTATGACACTTTGATTATTAGCAGTAAAAGATTTACTCTCATAATTTAAAGTATTTAAATTAGTATCCAAACAATATATATGATAATCACTATTTGTTTTAATTTTAACCATTATTAAATTTTCTTTAAAATCACTATCTACTAATTCTTCTAAACTATTTTGATGATTAAAATAACAAGTATCTAAGAGTATTCCTTGTTTATTAATTTTCGTTAAAAACACTTTTAAATCTTTGGCATTACCAACATTTAGAAACGGACTATTAATACTCTGTCCAGTTTTCGTTCCAATTAAATAATAGTCTTGTCCATCATCATAGATCTGATTAAATCCTTCATATCCTAATCCTCCATAATAATAGTTATGTAAGTAATTTAAGTTTTTATCATATTTACATATCACAGCATCTTTTCGATCACTACCAACAATTACTAATTCATTATCAATAATCTTCATATCAATTGGATTATCTATTTCTAATAAAACTACGTCACGCTTTTTATTCTTTTTGTTTATTTTACTTAAAAATATCCCTTCATCATTTTTACTAACTAAATATAAATACTCATTATCAGTAATATGAGTAAAATATTCTTCTGATACTTTTAATATCTCGTTATTTTCATATATATACTTAATATAATTACTACCACTAATTAAATATCCATCTTGCACTTCTAACACTCTTTCCTCTTCATTCATTGATAAAACTTTTGAGGCTGTTTTATCAAAAACTTCATTAGATGTTGTTGAAGCTTTAACATTAATGGTTGTTGAAAAAGTTAAAACCAACACTAAAATAAGTATCTTTTTGACCATTAGCTTATTATTAAAATTTCCCTTCATAAAACTCTTTACCCCTAATATCTAAATTTAACAACAATAAAACCTAATCCCATTGTCAATAATACTGGTATCATATACATAAAATCCCACTGATGATTGACTTGAGAAGTTTTAGAAATTTCAGTTTCCATAAAATTATAATTTAATTCTTCTTTTTGATAATCACTATATACCACTTTAATATCAACTAAATCTTCTA
>JAEIGA010013388.1_pt1 | contig 12486 bp, 2 predicted proteins | sample 9270691 | NCBI WGS metagenome assembly JAEIGA01 (sample SAMN17057246, study PRJNA624740) | gut metagenome | biome: biome; isolation source: fecal sample | host: Bos grunniens | place: China: Xizang | collected 2019
CAAATGCTTTGAATGTGTAGGTTGTTTCTGCTGTTAGGCCTGTAAGCACTGCTGTGATTGTTGGAAGGACTGCTGGTACTGTTGTCCATTCTGCGTCTGTTGAAGATTTGTAGTTAAATCCTATTGCTGTGATTTCTTCGCTACCTTCTTCGATTGATGCGTTCAAGACTGCACTTTCGTTATCTACTTCTGTTGCTGCAAGTGTTGTAACTACTGGTGCTATTACTACTACTTCTTCAAGTGTTGTGAAGGTTGCACTTACCCAATCAGATGTTTGGTCTTCGCATACGGCTCTTACTTCTACTGTGTAAGCTGTTGCTGGTGTTAATCCTGTCAATGCTTTTGTTGTAGCTGTAAGGGTTTCTGCTTCGCCTCCGTTTAATTTGAATTCGTATGTAGTTGCTGTGCCGTTCCATGTGATTTCAGCTGAGGTTTCTGTGATGTTGCTTGCTGAAAGGGCTGTTGGTGCATCGCATGGTTCTGGTTCAGGGTCTGTTCCACCTTGTTCTGCACTTGCATCGTAAACTGTAATTGCATCTAATACAACTCCAAACGCATCTACTCCCATTGATTCGAAACCTATTTGGTATGTTGCTGTTGGGTTAGGTAATGCTATTGAATCTAATACCCATTGACTAACTGGCGTAGTGTATGTTGCTAATGTTGTCCATGCTTCTGTTTCACTTGTTCTGTATTTAACTGTTAAATTCTCTACGAAAATACCATACATTTCTGATAATCCAAAGTTAAACTTAACATAAGGTGTTTCTAATGAAGTCAAGTCAAGTACTGGTGATTCTAATCTTGCTGAATATCCTGATATTGCAGAATGTTTCATTAACTTATCTCCATCTACAGCAGGTAAAGTAACGGCATTGAAATCAGGAGTCATAGATACAAACCAATCTTCTTGTAACCATGCTCCTGATCCTGCTAATGTTGTTGATGTCCAACATCCGATTCCTTCTTCAAAGCTTTCGAAGAATGGATATTCTGTTATAGTTTGACATGGGTTAGGTTCTGGTTCGCTTTCTGCATTGTAAACTGTGATAGCGTCAAGTCCTGCTCCGTAACCGTCTGCTCCGTCAGATATAAATCTTAATTGGTAAGTTGCAGTTGGGTTAGGTAATGCGATAGAGTCTGTTGTCCATGCTGAAAGTGGTGAAGTTAATGTTGCTAATTCAACCCATGCTGATTCAGTGCTTGGTCTATATTTAACAACTAATTCTTCTGATGAACCATCGTAGTTTCCTAATACATAGCTGAACTTAATGTATGGATTTTCTAATGTAGATAGGTCAAGAAGTGGTGTTGTTAATGCAGCAGATTCTCCTATTATGTAAGTGTGTTTATAGAAGTAGCTTCCTTCAAACGCATCTAAGTCTAAGTAGTTTCCTGTTTCTGGTTCATAAGTAGGGAAGTCTTCTGCAAGTTCCCAATAGTATGAACCTGTTATTCTTGAATTTGTCCAGCATCCTAAGCCTGATTCAAATCCTTCAAACCATGGGAATTCTGTTACTGATGCACAAAGTGTTGTGAATGTAATTGTAGATGTTGGTGCTGATTCTTCTGCTCCACAAACTGTTGTTACATAAACACTATATTCTGTTCCTGGAATAAGGTTTGTTAATTCGTAAGATGTTTCTAATGAAACTTCTGATGAATATTCAGCTTGTTCTGCTGTTTTGTAGTAAACATTCCATGCTACGTGAGATTCATCTAAGTCTGTCCAAGAGATAGTAGCTGTTGTTGTTGATATGTTTGATGCAACAACTGAGTTTTCAACTGGTCTGATACATGATGTTTCTTCTCCAACGCCTTCAACAACTATGTTGTCGATTATAGCTGCTGGTTGTGTTCCTCCACCACCGTCATTGTTCCATACGAATACAAGTTTTCTTAATTCGTTATGGTCGTTTGGTAGTGTAACAGTCATTGTTTGTGTTTCATTTATAAGGTTTACGAAACTCATATTAGCATTTGTTGAATTGCTGATAATAGTGTTTGTAGTGTATGATTTGTGTGCATATTCTGCTCCTTGTGCTGGTTCAAATGTGATGTCAGCTGGTAACCAGAATACTTTAACAAAGTCCCATGTAGATTCCCCGCCGACTTTTATGTCGAAGCTAATGCTGATTGAATCTGTAGCTCCTAATTGGAATAATTTTTCTGCTACAACTACTGAGATTGCATCTGTAGTATATGCAGGTGATGTACCATTATTAGAGATGAATAGTTTACCTCCTGTATCTTCTGCTGGTGTTCCTACATGCCATTTGTTAGTCATTGAACCATTGTTCAATACCCAACCATTTGTTCCTTCGCCTTCGAAGTCGCAAGTGTAAGGTAATTCAGCTGGTACTTGTGTTGTTTTCATTGTTACAGGGTTAGAAGGAACTGATTCGTTACCTGCACAAACTCCTATTACTGAGATAGAATATTTTGTTTGTGGTATAAGGTCTGTAAGTGTTAGGCTTGTATCATCAGATGTTTCTGTTAATTCGTCTGCATCTTCATCATCAACTGGAATGTATGTTACTATGTAACTATCTGCTCCTGTTGAAGTCCATGTAAGGTCAATTGTTGTTGGTGTTGGGTTAGATGCAACTACGCCTTGTACTTTATCGCAAAGTGATACTGCCAATGCAACATTGTCTATCGCAGCTGGTGTTTCTAATTGATCTTCTGTTGTGTATCCAATTGCAGAGAATACTAAACGTTTTTCGCCTGTAATGTTTCCAAGGTAAATTCTCTTGTTTTGCCATTCGTCAGCGTCTGTAAGAACTGCTATTCTCTTAGCTGGATCTAACATTCCTGTTTCTGGAAGTGGTGTTATGTCTGTTAGATATACCATTATACCTCCGATAACATCACCAGCAGTTGTTGTATTTCCTGTTGCTTTCCAATCGAATGAAAGTTCGAAGTTTTCTTCTGTTTCACCGAAGTCAAAATCTTTCCATAAGTGAGAAATAGTTTGTTGGTTTACTTGGCTTGCTGCGTAAGAGTCTCCGTCATTTGAAACGTATGCAGCTGGAACTTGGTTACCAACTGCTTCACCTATTACCCATGCGTTTTCAGTTGGTGCTCCGTTGTTGATAAACCAAAGGTCTCCATCAAATGTTGATGTGTATGGTACTGCTGTTGCTTGCTCTAATGTTGTGAATGTTACAGTTGACCATTCAGATGGTGCATCACAAACACTTCTTACTCCTACTGTATAAGTTGTTCCAGAAGCTAATTCGTCTAATTCAATAACATTTGGTGTTAATACTGATTGTGGAGTTTCTGAATCGAAGTTGTCAGTTTCACCTGCTACAACTACGTATTCCCACTCAGTTGCTGCTCCCCATGTTTGGAACTTAATTGTTGCAGTTGATACTGTAATAGAATCGTTAGGTGCTGTTACATTATAAGGTGCTTGACATTCTACCCATTCTTCTACTGCTATGTTATCTATACATATATAGTTATCAGAATTGTAAACTGTACTTTCATTGTAGAAACCAAATCTAACTGTTCCTGTTATTGGTTCGTCGTTTTCATCTACAAGTTTGTAAGAGTAACGTTGCATTTGTGTATTTAATGTAGACATATTGTGTTCTGTATCGGCATCATTTTCTGCAAATACTAAACCGTTAGCAGGATTCCATGTTGCTCCATTGTCAAGAGATACTAAAATCATAACTCTATCGTCTGATGCAAAAGTTGCTTCTGCGTTGCTAGCGTATTTTCTTAAACCAAGGTCAAATGCTATTTGTTTTGGAGTGCCGTCGTTTCCTAAATTAACAACAGGAGTGATTGCCATAGTGTTGTATCCACTACTACCATATAATTCTGCACGAAGCATATTTGAAGTAGTCTCTCCACATGAGAAGTTTTCCATATAACCCCATGCGATAGTTGTAGTTGTTGGATTCAAATTTGATGTGCTAACTGTTCCGTTTATTGGAGTTGGAACAGAATATCTTTCCCAACATGGAGTATTGTAAGGGTTTGTTGCGAAATCTTCAAACCAAGGTAATTGGATTGCAGCACAAGGGGTAGTTAATGTAACTGTTCCTAATCCTGCTACTCCGTCTTCACCAGGACATAACATTGATACTGTGAAATCGTATGTTGTTTGGTGAGCTATTCCTTCTGATACTGTGTAAGGGAAGTCTGATACTGATAATCCAGTTATTTCTGTATAAACTGCATCTTCTGATGTTTTGTAACCGATAGTGTAAGATGCACCGTCGTTTACTGTGTCTGTTAATGTAACAACACATACTGCTGCACCTTCTTCGCTTTCTGATGGAGAAACGTTCCATGTTATTGCAGTAGATGAACATGCTGTTGCAGTAAGTTTAATGTTGTCGATTACAGCTCCTGGGTTAGTACCATCGTAACCATTGTTATCCCATTTGAATACTAATTCGTAAAGTCCATAATAGCCAGTAGGTAAAACAATTTCTTCTGTTCTCCAATTTGAAGAGTTAGCTAAAACGCCTGTAATGCTATTATTTGAATTTGGTTGTTCACCATAAGGTACTGCATATACAGTTAGGTAGTCATAGTTAGAATATGATCCTATTTGTCCTGCACATTTCCAGTCGAATGCTATGTGATTTTCAAATCCTGGTTCAAGTGCAAGTAATATTTTTGCAGTTGCAGATGTAGTTGTATTGATATCATATCCTGCTGATGCTCCTCCTGTTGATGTGATGTACAATGCACCTCCTTCTGTAAGTTCTCCTGAATCATCATGTGTGTTGTTTTCTGCTGAACCTATATACCAAACATTTGTTGTGTTGCTTGAAGCAAGAGTCATTTCAGGAAGAAGTTCTGAATCATCGAAATCTACAAATAATGGTGCTGAATAAGCAGTAGGAATTGTAAGAACAACAGTTTCAGTCCATGCTCCGTCGCAAGCTTGTTGTGCTGCGAAAGCGTATGTTGAACCAGCTGTTAATCCATCTACTGTATAAGGTAATTCTTCGTCAGCATCAATAGAGATTAAAGTAGCATTTGATGGATCAAATTCGCTACCGTCTGATACGTCTGCGTATGCTAATGTAACACCAGCATTACCTACATTTGCTGTATTATAGCTTATGTATGCTTCTCCATTACCTTGACGTGCAGTAAAACCATAAAGATTTAAGCAATCAGGAACTTCTTCTACTTTAAAGTTGTCAATATAGAATGAAGTTGATTGTTGTCTTACGGCAAGAGCTATACGTGTTGCTCCAACGTATTCATTCAATAACACTTCTAATGTATGGTATTGATTAGTTGGAAGACCTGATGTATTGATTGATGTAACTAATGTGAAGTGTGCTGTATCCGCCATAGTATTGTATGGGTTTTGACTTGCATCAAGAGCTAATACATCTATCACAGGCGCGTTAGTTGCGCTGTTTAATACTTTATATTGGAAATTCAAAAGTTCGTTTCCTGATAATTCAAACTCTGGGCTAATTAACCATTCAGAGAAAGCATAATCGTAAGTTGTACCATAGAAATACAATGCTTGTGTTGAATCAACACCTGCATTTGATGTAATGCCACTCCAATAGTATGAACTATTTGCACCATTTATATTATACCAACAGTTAAGCGAAGGTTTGTTTGCTCTTGCAGAATCAATAGTTGGTAATAATTCGTTTGCATCAAAGTTTTCTACATAAGGGAATGTAGTGATTACGCTACAAAGTGTATAGATAGTATATGTATCTGATACTAATGCTACATCATCTCCACAATTTGCTTTTACTCTATACTCAACTTTTGAACTATATGGTAAATCTACTATTTGAACTGGGCTTTCGCTTTGTACAAAATGCCAAGTATCATCTCCTGAGTATTTGTATTCTACTATGTATTCTGCATCTGTGTTTACAGTATCTGTAACTGTAACTGTCAATGTTACGCCGTCAGTAGCATCTTCCATTGAAGTTACAAATTGATTAACTCTCGCACAAGTTGTTGCTGTGATATTAACATTATCTATTGCAATAGGAGGGTTTGTAGCAGTTTGTGCGTCATTTCTCCATGTGAACACAACTTTATAAGTTCCCGGAGTTAAAGTTGAAGGGAAAATCAACTCTTTTCTTTGCCATTGATTGTTTGTAGATAATACTCTTCCGATTCTTTTACTTGATGCAGGAATTTCCGATGTCAATTCTTCTGCGAAAGGAACAACTGAAACTGCTAACCAGTCCCATTCATAAGAAGCGCTTTCGCATTGTGATTTAGCATCAAATGACAATCCGTATTCATGTCCTTCCTCTACATTTAATAATACGAAAGCATGAGAAATTTGCTCTGGTGAAGCTGAATAAGCATTTGTTACACCATTGTCATTACTAATGTAAAGAGCGTTTCCTTCTGTAACTTCATCTTCTGTTCCTAATGTACTGTTTGTAGCAGAACCTACATGCCATTGGTTTGTTTCAGCATTAACATAGAACCATTCAGTAACAGTTGTTATATCATCGAAGTTTTGAGAATATGGCGTTTGAATGTAATCATCATCTACTGGTAGGGTTAAAAATCTTGCTGTTTTTTCATCACTATTGCCTGATTCGCAAACAGTGTGAATTTTAACTTGATAGTTAGTGTATGAATCTAATCCTGTTAGTGTGTAAGAAAGTCCACTGATGTTTGCACTTGCCAATGTCCATTCTGTATCTGTTTCTTTTTTGTATGACAAACCAAATGTTGTTGAAGATTCGTCTGCCGCAGTCCATGTGATTGTTGCGCCAGAGCTTGTGATGTCAGTAGCAGCAATGTTTGCTGGTGGATAACAATATCCATCCAAAGTTCCCATTTCAAATTTTGTAACAGGAATTTGGGCTTGTATATTAACAGAATACCCTGATGGAGTGCTATTGATAGTGTAATTTTCACTATCACTTTGAGCTCTAACAGAAGAACCTTCTGTTACTTTAAAGTTATGCCCATAGAAATAAGCAGTTCCGTCTCTTATAACAGCAACTAACAAGTTTCCTGTTCCTGTGTAAACAAAAGGAGTGTTTAACTGATAAGTTATACATCCAGCTGAAATGTTCAGAGGAGCAGAATACACTTCTTGGAAGCCATCTGCTGGTGAGAAACTTGACAAAGACGCATCTGTAACCTCTTTCATGTAGATTTTCAAGGTACCATTGTCACATGTTCCACCACCATCCTTATAATAACTTATACTTGTTATTATACCCGGAGTCAATTCACTCGCTGGATATAAGGATTGAACGTAGGAGTTTTGATAATAGCAATACATCGGAATATATCCCGAATTGTTTACTGTTGTTGTGTCTCCTACTACCACCGTTGTTGTCTGTGCAGACAACTGCATTGCAAATAACATTGCTAATGCCAAGGTTAATAGTTTTTTCATTGTTTTTTTAATTGGTTAATACTAAAAATTTTGGGCGTCAAAATTACAAAAAAATTCCGACATAGAAGGTATAACATTTGAGAAAATGCAATACTTTTAAAAAGACTAATTTATGGGGGTGTGTATTTAAATGTAGTAGGGTGTGTATTTCACTTGACAACCCCCTTAGCAAAATGGCAAGTCCAATATGCTTTTTTTGCACATCGAACTTGTCATTTTGGCAAGGTGTATTATATATATAAATTATAAAAAAAGAATAATAAAGTTAATAATAAAAGAAAAAAATATTCTAAAAAAGAAATTGAGTTTTTTTTCTTTTTTTTCATTGTTTTAATTGTGCAGAAAGTTTTTGGCGGGCGAGGAAAATTCGACTTTTTATAGTGCCTATCGGAACATGACACGCTTCTGCAATTTCACAATACTTATACCCTTGATTTAACATTTCGAAAGGAAGTTTTTGTTCTATTGGTAATTTTTCTATAAATAAGAGAATTTGAGAGTGTTGTATAGGTAAATCTGCATCATAAATATTATTGCAAGCTATGTTGTTGAGATAAGGAACAGATTTGTCTTTTGAGATGAATGTTTGTATTTTTTTGTTCCTTCTGTAATTGTTTATGAAAGTGTTTTTCATAATGGTTAAAAGCCATGCTTTCAAATTAGAATCTTCCTCATAATTTTTTTGATGCAAAAGAGCTTTTAAATAAGTTTCTTGAACTAAGTCTTTGGCTTCTTCTTGATTAAAAGTAAGCGAATAAGCAAAGTTTTCTAATACTTTTTCGACTTCTAACAACTGAGTTTCAAATTTCTTATTTTCCATAACGATATGTTTTAATGTTACGTTATTATTATTTTCAATTTTTGTGCCATTTGTTGTTGAAGGTGTATTTTTAATAGTTTTTTCTTAGCAATAATCTCTGTTTCAGCAGATTTTTTTTATTTTTTCTTTGATTTAGAAAATTATTTCAAAGGATTTAAAAACCATTTTTAGGACAAATTAGCTTTTTGTTTAACAAAAAACGGACATTAGTCAATCTCTTTTTGTATATTTGCAGTTACGTTTTATTATTTTGAATATGAGAAGAAAGTTATTGTCATTTTGTTTGGTTTTATCGATGATTATGCCAAACGTATTTGCAGATGAGGGAATGTGGTTGCCTCTTTTATTGAAGAAAAAGGAAGCAGATATGCAAAAAAACGGTATGCGTATCAGTGCAGAGGATATTTACAATGTGAATACTGCATCTTTGAAGGATGCTGTTATGTTGTTTGGAACAGGTTGCACAGGCGAGTTTGTTTCAAATCAAGGTTTATTGCTTACAAATCACCATTGTGGTTATAGTTTCATAGTATCGCACTCTACTGTTGAGAAAGACTATTTGACAAATGGTTTTTGGGCGGCTAATCGTGAAGAAGAGTTACCTTGCAAAGGTCTTACAATAACTCGTTTAGTGTATATGGAAGATGTAACCGCTAAGATATTGAACGGAGTGAACGATAAAATGACAGAGCAAGAGCGTCAAAAATTGATAGATGAAAACATTAAGAAAGTAAGTCAAGATGCTACTGCTAACAATCATTATAAAGCCATTATCAAACCTTTCTATTATGGTAATCAATACTTCATGTATGTAAACGAAATCTTTAAAGATGTTCGTTTAGTTGGTACTCCACCAAGCAATATTGGTAAATTCGGAGGAGATACTGATAACTGGATGTGGCCAAGACATACAGGGGATTTCTCTGTATTTAGAGTTTATGCAGACAAAGATGGAAAGCCTGCTGAATACTCAAAAGACAATGTGCCTTACACTCCAAAAAAATATTTAAACATTAACATTAAGGGTGTAGAAGAAGGAGATTTCACTTTTGTTTTTGGTTATCCAGGAACTACGAAACAATTCCTTACATCAGATGCAGTGAATTATGTTCAAAACCTTGAAGACCCAACAAGAATTAAACTAAGAACTGCAAGATTAGACGTTTATAACAGAGCTATGAACGAGAGTCCTGCTCAAAGATTACGCTATGCTTCAAAGGTTGCTTCAGTTGCAAACGGCTGGAAGAAGTGGCAAGGTGAAGTAAGGGGATTAAAACGATTGAATGCTATTGAAAAAAAGAAAATATTTGAACAAGAATTTATCGCTTGGGCAGCAAATAAAGAAAAATACAGAAATGTACTTCCTCAATTAAGAAAGTGTTATGCGGATGTCCAAAATTTGAACTTATCATACGCTTATTTAAGCGAGGCAGTGTTTGCTTCTGATTTGATGTTACAAGTAAGACAGTTATCTGACATTATTTCCGCTTATGAAAAGGGAAGTAAAAGCGAGGCAGACATGAATGCAATGGCTGAAATTTTCTACAATAATCTTTTAAACTATTATTCGAAAGATTATGTTAATCACAGAAAAGTAGATAAAGAAATATTTGTAAAAACAATGACTATTTTCTACAATGACTATGCTAAGAACAATTATTTATGGTTAAAAGACATTGTAGAGAATACTAACAATAGTAATGCAGAATCTTATTTCAGCAAGGTATATGAAACATCTTTCTTGTCTAACCCAAAAGAGGCTGAAAAATTATTGAAAGATTTTAAGGCAAAGAATGTAAAGAAATTGATAAACGACCCTGCTGTGGAATTATTCTTGCCTATTTGGGGTAAATATATTGAGAAAGATAAAGACGAAATGAATGCTTATAATGGTAAGATTGATAGTCTTTACAGAATTTATGTAGATGGTATAATGACTAAGGACACTGAGAGAGAGTTTTATCCAGATGCTAATCTTACTTTGAGAGTTGCTTATGGAAACATAAAAACTTACGAGCCTAAGGACGCAGTTAGATATGAGGCATTCTCTACTATTGAGGGTATAATGGAGAAAGAAAATCCTGAAATTTATGATTATGTTGTGGAACCTAAATTGAAACAACTTTATAACGACAAGGATTATGGTCAATATGCTAATAGAAATGGGGAATTACCTGTTGCTTTCATTGCGAGCAATCACACAACAGGAGGAAACTCAGGAAGCCCTGTTTTAGATAAAGACGGAAACTTAATAGGTATTAACTTCGATAGAAATTGGGAAGGTACAATGAGCGATATTATGTATGACCCTTCTCAATGCAGAAACATATCGTTAGATATTCGTTATTGTTTATTTATAATTGATAAATTTGCTGGTGCATCTCACCTTATTGATGAAATGACTTTAATAAAATAAAATTTTTGAAGAGATGAAAATATCATATAATTGGCTAAAAAAATATGTTGATACTAATGTTTCAGCAGAAGAAATAGCAAACCTTTTAACTTTCGGCGGATTGGAAGTTGAAGATGTAGAATTAGTAGAAAGTATTAAAGGTGGATTGAAAAATTTCTTTGTTGGGGAAGTATTGTCTTGCGTAATGCACCCTAACTCTGACCATTTGCATATAACAAAAGTTGATGTTGGTAGAGAAGAGCCTTTGAATATTGTTTGCGGAGCTCCAAATGTTGCGGAAGGACAAAAGGTTATCGTAGCTACTGTGGGAGCTAAGATTTATGAAGAAAACGGAGATTGTTTTGAGATAAAGAAAAGCAAACTTAGAGGAGAGCCAAGCGAAGGTATGATATGTTCTGAAAAGGAACTTTGTTTGAGCGACAATAACGATGGCATAATGGTATTGGACCCTTCTGCAAAAGTGGGTACTCCTGCTAAGGAATACTTCAATATTGAGGAAGATTATGTTTTTGAAATTGGTCTTACAGCTAACCGTTCTGATGCAACTTCTCACATTGGTGTAGCAAGAGATTTAGTTGCCTTGTTAAAAAGTCAATTAAACGAAGACAAGGCTTTGAATTTGCCAGAAGTGGAAGATTTTAAGGTAGAAGAATGTTCTGAAAACATAAGTATAAATATAGATACTAATCTTTGTAAAAGATATTCTGCTGTTGTAATTAAGGGAGTTGAAGTAAAAGATTCTCCAAAATGGTTAGCAGATAGTTTAAGAACAATAGGTTTGCGTCCTGTTAATAATATAGTGGACGTTACCAACTTTGTATTGATGGAAATTGGACAACCCTTACATGCTTTTGACTTCGCAAAGGTAAAAGGTAATGAAATCAATGTAAAGGCTCTTAAAAAGGATACTGTTTTCACCACTTTAGACGGTGTGGAAAGAAAGTTGAATGGTAAGGAAGCTATGGTTTGCAATGCAGAAGAGGCAATGTGTATGGGTGGTATTTACGGTGGATTGGATTCTGGCGTAAGTGAAAAGACTACTGACGTATTGTTAGAGAGTGCTTATTTTGATCCTGTGGTTATTCGTAAAGGCGCAAAGTATCACACTTTAAAAACAGATGCGTCTTTCCGTTATGAGAGAGGTGCAGACCCTAATATCACTCTTTATGCTTTGAAACGTGCTGCTTTATTGATTAAAGAAGTGGCTGGTGGTAAAATTTCTTCTGAAATAGTGGATGTTTATCCTGAGCCTATTTTACCTAAGCGTATTGAACTTTCATTTGAGAGAATGGATAGTTTAATTGGTAAAAAATTAGACAGAGATATGGTTAAGGAGATATTGACTAACCTTAACATAGAAACGATTTGTAATGAGGACGGTTTAACTGCTGTCATCCCTACTAATAAAGTTGATGTTACAAGGGAATGCGATTTGATTGAAGAAATACTTAGAATTTACGGATACAACAATGTGGAAATTTCTGCAAGTATGAAAAATTGTATTTCTCAATCTCCAAAACCTAATCCAGAGAAAATACAAGCCTTTGTTTCTGATTTATTATCTGCAAAAGGCTTTAACGAAACTATGAATAACTCTCTTACTAAGATTTCTTATTATGAAAATAATGCAGACTTCCCACAAGAAAAATCAGTCTTGGTATTGAATGCTCTAAGTAAAGATTTGGGACAAATGCGTCAAACACTTCTTTATGGTCAGTTAGAGACTATTTCTTATAATATTAACAGAAAAACTTCTGATTTAAGATTGTTTGAATTTGGAAACTGCTATGAAAAGAATATAGAAAGCTTTGAATCAAGCGAGATTACAAAAAGATATATCGAACACAAGCATCTTGCTATGCTTACAAC
>JAEIGA010013389.1_pt1 | contig 12486 bp, 11 predicted proteins | sample 9270691 | NCBI WGS metagenome assembly JAEIGA01 (sample SAMN17057246, study PRJNA624740) | gut metagenome | biome: biome; isolation source: fecal sample | host: Bos grunniens | place: China: Xizang | collected 2019
ACCGTGAGGACCATATCCCTCGTAGATCATCTCCTTGTAATCAGCAGCATCCTTGTCGGTTGCACGCTTGATAGCACGCTCGATGTTCTCCTTGGGCATGTTCTCTGCCTTTGCATTCTGGATAAGGATACGCAGACGTGTGTTAGAGTTAGGATCTGAACCCGAAGCCTTAACTGCCATCTCAATCTCCTTACCAATCTTTGTGAAGACGCGAGCCATGTGGCCCCAACGCTTCATCTTTCTTGCTTTGCGATACTCAAACGCTCTTCCCATAGTGAGTTATTTTTTTGTTATTATTTTTCTGATTGGTCGCAAAATTAGCAAAAAATTATTAAAAACTCTGCTTTTGTGATATATAAAATATATCAATCATCAGCATATTTTATTAACTTTGTGAACAAAAGAAGAATTATACCCCGATTAACAACCATTAAATACCTATTGCCATGAAACGCGAAGCTTTTAAAATGTTTTTGAAGCCAGGCTTTGAAGAGGAGTATGAAAAGCGGCATGCGGCCATTTGGCCGGAGCTGAAGCAGATGCTGTCCGAGGGAGGTGTCTACGACTACTCGATCTATTGGGACAAGGATACCAACATCCTTTTTGCCTGCCAGAAGACCCGTGGCGAAGGATCATCACAGGATATGGGCGACAACCCCATTGTGCAGAAGTGGTGGGACTATATGGCCGATATTATGGAGGTGAACGAGGACAATTCGCCCGTTACCATCCCCCTGCCCGAAGTGTTTCATATGGATTAAGCCAAGGGCGTTTATTGAAGATTAATTACTTGTAATTTTATATGGAAAAAGAGATTTTGGCAGCTATCGAGGTGCTGCGTGCGGGAGGACTTATCCTCTATCCCACCGACACGGTGTGGGGCATTGGTTGCGATGCCACCAACAAAGAGGCTGTAGAGCGCATCTATAAGTTGAAACAGAGCCAGAACAAGCAGTCGATGCTTGTGCTCTGCCACGATGCCGATATGATTGTTCGCTATGTAAATAAGGCCCCCGGCATCGCTTTCGACGTTATGGAGATGTCCGAGAAGCCCCTTACCCTCATTCTGCCGGGTGCTGTGGGCGTAGCCGAGAACCTCATACCTGAGGATGGTACGCTCGGCGTGCGTGTACCCCGTCACGAGTTCTGCGAGAAGCTCCTTTACAAGTTCCGCAAGCCCATCGTATCGACCTCGGCCAATATTTCGGGCGAGCCCGCGCCGATGAAGGGACTGAAGGAGGTGAGCCGCGAGATTATCGACGGTGTAGATTTTGTTGTCAATCCCCGCTTCCAGGGTCGTCCCACGTGTCAGCCCAGCTCGATTATCGCATTTGGCGAGGGTGGCGAGGTGGAGATTATCCGCAAGTAGTATGGCGCTGAAGGTTACCACCCTTGTGCAGATGCGCTTCGAGGATATCGACTCCTTCGGCCATGTGAACAACATCGCCCAGCAATCCTATTTCGATCTGGGTAAATCGGCCCTCTTCCAGCGTCTGTGGCAGGCCGTGGGCGAGAAGGATGCTACGCCCGTTATGATGGTATCGGTGCAGACCGACTTCCTTCGGCAGATTCGCTATGGCGAAAGGATTGAGGTTACAACCCTTATAGAGAGTATAGGCACGAAGAGCCTTACCCTGCAGCAGCAGATTCTTCTCCGTGGTGAGGTATGCTCGCGCTCGCGTGTGGTGATGGTCTGCTACGACAAGGAGCGCGGTATGTCGGTTGAGGTGCCCGACTCGTGGCGCAAGGTAGTTGAGTAGATGCAAATAATAAGAATAAAAAAAGGTTGCCCGTAAAGGACAACCTTTTATTTTTAAGTCAAGCGAGTGATTACTTCACGAACTTAGCCTTCTGCAAGTACTCTGCGCTCTTCTTAGCAGCCTCGAACATCTCAGCAGCGATCTGGTCCTGAGTGTACTTGCTACCGTCAGCGTTAGTCTTGTTGCGGAGGTCACGGGGAGTCTCGATCTCAACTACGAAATCCTTGTAACCGTTCTTGTAGAACTGCTTGAAGATACCCTCGAAGTTGATCTTGCCGCTCTCGCCGATAACGAACTCATCCTTGATGTGGAGCATCTTGATGCGCTCGGGATACTTCTGCAAGTAAGCAACGGGATCCTTCTCACCCATTGTGCACCAGTAAACGTCCATCTCGAAGAATACATACTCGGGGTTGGTGTTCTCAACCAAGTACTCCCACATTACCTTGTCAGTACCCTCCAAGTTCTTGTACTCCTGTGAGTGGTTGTGGTAACCCAACATCAAACCGAACTCCTCCTTAGCGATCTTACCTACGCGGTTGAAGTAGTCAGCCATCTTCTTAACCTCAGCCTCAGTGTAGTTAACACGGTATGAGGGGATAACGAAGTACTTACCACCTACAGCCTTCTGAACTGCGAAGAGCTTACGCCAGTTGTCCATAACCTCAGCCTCCTTAGCGGGATCCTCCTGCAATGAAGAGTGAGTAGAGAGAACTGTGATGCCCTTAGCGTCGCAAGCAGCCTTGAACTCAGCAGCGTCCAAGCCGAATACCTTGGGGTTACCGCCCCACTGTACGAGCTCGAATACGTTGTAACCCATCTCAGCCAACTTGTCGATTGAGCCCTTAGGATCCTTGTTCATTGCGCTCATTACAGAGTAGAGCTGGATACCGATCTTCTTACCCTTAGCCTCAACAGCGTTTACGCCAAGAGCAAAAATAGCAACAGCCACAACCATCATGGCCTTGCTCAAAATGTTGAAAATTTTCATTACCTTAAAGTTTTTAATTGGTTTAAGTATTTTTTTAACTGTAATATTTCCTGTCATTTATACCCACTGTGGCTCGGCCAAGGTTCGTTGCGGACCACATAACGGGAATATACGCTACAAATATAAACAATAAAATTAAGAAAATAACAAAATCGGTATAAAATTCGATTTTTTTGATTCTAATCAATTAGTTATGCCCCGCTACGGAGGTCAAAAGTTTCCCATTCGTGGCTTCACAATTTGCAAAACGCGACGGCACCCAGCGCTGGGGAGATATAAAATTTGATATTTTCACTGATAATATCTATATTTGAAACCATAAAACCATTGATTATGAAAAAACTATCCTTTTTTGTATGTGCCATGTGCATGGCACTGGTTTCATGTGGAGCCCCTGAGCCAGCCCAGGTTGAGAGTGTTGTAGCTTACACGCGCGTGGGCGATATTAACAATGTGATGATTGATGCCATCGAGATCACGGTGAGCAATCCCCGCTCGATTCGTGGCTTGAAGGCCGAGGATTTCGACCTGGTGAACAATATCCCCGACGGATTTGTCGATCCCGCAACAGGTCAGGCCCCCGTGCCCTACGAGGACGACGGCATCGTTGTAACTCGCTCAAAGAACACCCTGCGTATCGAGGCCAACTCGTTCAACTACCGTGGCCGTCGTGGTCAGAACCGTCAGATGGAGGGCTGGCAGCTGGTATGTAATGCTGATCCCAACCTCAATGTGACTACGGAGCAGGTGACCGACACACGTCTGGCTGTGCTTGATGACTGTGTGAAGGGATCGTTCACCTATGCTGGTATCACACGCGAGTATATCCTCCACCTGCCCAAGGATGCTGAGGGTAACGTGAAGAAGAATGTGCCCCTGCTTGTATGGCAGATTGGTGGCGGTGAGTATAACCGCGATCTGATGACTGCTGCAATGGCTAACCGCTGCATGGTCTCTCTGCCCGATGCGGGCGTGGAGTGCGCTACGCTGATGTTCGCCATCGCCAACCCCAACTACTCGTATAGTGCATCACTCGACCCCGAGCGCATTAAGCTCGTTGACCGCAACAACGCTCTGCAGATGGCCTTCATCGACACTCTCATTGCCGAGGGTATTGTCGATGGCGAGCGCCTCTTCTGCGCGGGCGCATCGAGCGGTGGTGGCTGCACAATGCGTTTTATGATGCAGTTCCCCGACCGTTTCAAGGCTGCTGTTCCCTGCTGCGCTATGGACCCCATCGTTCCTATCCACAAGGCCGAGCAGAAGTATGATGGTCAGTTTGAGGACGATTTGGTTAAGGCTTTCCAGGATAAGGTTTACAAGTGGAATGGTGAGGATATGGCACTCGCTCCCATCGACACCGAGGCATTCTGCCGCCTGCCTATGTTCTTCGTTCATGCCGACTCGGATACCACCTGCAAGGTAATCAGTTCACACGTATACTATGGCGCTCGCAAGCGCTTGGGCGCACAGGACGATAAGATCCAGATTTACGACGATGCCTATATGCAGAAGTATGGTATCTCGAAGATGATCAGCCACTTCTCGTGGGTTCCCCTCCTGAACGACTACTCTGAGGGTACAGCCATGGACTGGATGGTAAAACAGATGTAACAGATGATAATAAATAAAAAAGGTCTGCCAATGCGTGCAGACCTTTTTTTTTGAGCTGAATCCGAGACTTGAACTCGGGGATGCGGTGCATCCCGTTGGGACTTATATTTACATTCCCTCTAAATCTCCCTTTGGTAAAGGGAGACTTTGGGGGGGCCTCGTTCAAAGCGACCGCCCAATACGTAGAAAAGCAAAACGGTAGCATTACGCTACCGTTTCTCTTTCCATGAGCTGAATCCGAGACTTGAACTCGGGACCCCTTCATTACGAGTGAAGTGCTCTACCACTGAGCTAATTCAGCCTGAGAGCGTTGTGTGTGGCTCTTTACGCATGCAAATATCGCAATTTTTTTGAAAGATACGATATGTTGCGTGGAAAAAATAGACTTTTTAATACAAAAGCCCGAGCCTCAGGCCCGGGCTTTTATATTTTCCTGCTTATCGTGCAGCGGGTGCAGGCAGACCGGGCTTGGTGGGGATGCGACCCTCATCCATAGCGGCGCTCAGTGCGATCCATGCTGCGATAACTGCATCAACCTTCAGATCCTCCAGTGACAGACGCTCGTAAGTATCCATCACGGTGTGGTAAGTACGACCATACTCCAACTCATCCTGGATGAACTGGTATGCGGGCAGACCCAAACCGTTGAATACTACGTGGTCGGTGCTGCCTGTACGGCGCAATGAGAGGGTCTTGAAGCCGATAGTCTCGATGTGCTTCTTCCAAGCCTCAAAGAAGGGAACAGCCTGATCGTTCTCCTCAAGATAGATACCGCGGAAACGGCCTGAGCCATTGTCCATATTCAGGTAGAGTGCGAAGTTATCGTAACCGTCGAGCTTCTTGCCCTTAGCCGAGTCGTAGAGGTTGATGTTAGCGTAGCCGCGTGAGCCATAGAGACCCTGCTCCTCGCCACCCCACAATGCAAGGCGGATAGTACGCTTGGGCTGGATGCCGAGTGACTTGATGATACGCATAGCCTCCATCATTACTACGCAACCCGATGCGTTGTCGGCACCACCTGTACCACCGTGCCAAGAGTCGAAGTGAGCACCGATGAGCACTACCTCATTCTTAAGCTTGGGGTCAGTACCGGGGATCTCGGCGATAACGTTGTTGATGCGCTGGTTGTTGGTGAAGGTGTTCTTGATGTTGAGCTCCATCTCTACCTTCTCGCCCTTGGCGATCATACGAGCCATACGGCCGTGATCCTCGATGGGGAGCATAACCTCGCAAATAGGCTCGGGGTCACCCACCTTATATGATACACCGCGTGAGGGAGCTACGTTGAATGTACCGCCACCGCTGATGATAGCTGCGGGCTTCTCCTCCTTGAGCATATTGGTGATTGCAGTCTGCAACTCGCGTGATGCCATAGAGGCTGCGCGGCTGATAGAGGGGATACGGCTGTTAGAGGTGGGACGGGGATCCTGTGAAAGAACCTCCAGCTCCTCCTCGGTAAAGCGTGTTGCCAGAGGGTTGAAGTTCATCTGGTAGGTCTGAGTCTCGGGCATCAATACGATCTTGCCTGCGAGCTTACCCTTATACTTGTCCAGATCGGCTACAGTCTGAGCCTCGATGAGTACAACCTCACCCTTCACAAGGCCGTTGGTGCTGCCTGACCACGCCTTGGGGTTACCTGCAAAACTTGTGTAGTAGGGAGCAGTCATGGCAACGTAGTTCATCTCGTTGTCCCAGCCACCCTTGGCAAAGTCGAATGCATACTCAGCACGGGGATTTGACAGACCCATCTCCTTGAGGTACTCAATCACCATCTGCTCTGCACGCAGCTTGAGCTTCGATGCTGCCAGACGCGGGCCCATATTATCGGTCATAAACTGAGCCATCTCCTCAATCTTAGATTTGGCAAAACCCTCCTGCTTCACCTTGTAGGCGAGCTCGGGAGAGAGACTGTTCTGCGCAAATGCGACGCCACCACCCATCATCACGACGGCAAGCAGCGATAAAATTACTCTCTTCATTTCTCTTTAGTTTTTAGTTAGTATTATATTTTATGATTTTTAGCTTGCGTAAATTGACGCTATTGTGGAATGCAAAGATATGCGTTATTTTGTAAAAGGAAAGAATTATTTTTGTATATTTGCAGTATGGATTGCATTTTTTCTGCATATATAGCTGAAAATACTGCATATTTAACCAAAATACGAAAAACACTATGATTACATTCCTAATTTGTCTTATTGCACTCGTTGCTGCCTACTTCCTTTATGGAGCCTATCTCGACCGGGTTTGCCAGATCGACGAGAAGGCAACGGTCCCCTCTGCTGCGCTCTACGATGGGGTTGATTATATCCCCATGCCGCGCTGGCGCACCTTCCTTATACAGCTGCTCAACATTGCAGGCGTAGGCCCTATCTTTGGCGCTATCATGGGAGCCTGCTTCGGCCCTGTGGCCTTTTTGTGGATTACGCTGGGTGGTATCTTCGTGGGTGCCATGCACGACTATGTGTCGGGAGTGATTCTGCTGCGAAACGACGGCCTTAGTCTGCCCGAGATCGTTGGCCGCTATCTGGGTAGTGGCATGTTGCAGCTCATGCGCGTAATATCTATGGTGCTGCTCATATTGGTGGGTGTGGTATTTATGCGTTCGCCCGCCAGCATCCTGGTGGAGATGGTGCCTGCTATACCCTATTGGTGGTGGGTAGCAATTATTCTGTTCTACTACTTCATCGCTACGATGCTGCCCATCGATAAACTCATCGGCAAGGTATACCCCCTCTTCGGTGCAGCGCTTATCATCATGGCGCTGGGTTTGTTGTGTGTATTGTTCTTCGATAGTTATACTATTCCCAATCTGACCTTCTCGACACTTCGTAATTTCCACCCCAGTGCCGAGACGATGCCCATCGTGCCCACACTCTTTATCACTATCGCTTGTGGTGCCATATCGGGCTTCCATGCTACGCAGTCGCCGCTTATGGCCCGTTGCATGAACAACGAGCGTGAGAGCCGGGTGGTATTCTACGGAGCTATGATCTCGGAATCTATCATTGCCCTTATCTGGGCGGCTATCGGTATGGCCTTCTTCCATGGCCCCGAGTCGCTTGCGGCAGCTCTTGCCGAGCATGGCAATAATGCCGCGTGGGCGGTCAATACCATTGCCAACACAACGTTGGGCAGGGTGGGTGCAGTGCTTGCCCTGCTGGGTGTGGTTGCAGCCCCCATCACCTCGGGCGATACAGCCTTCCGTTCGGCACGACTCATCGTTGCCGACGTACTGCATATCGAGCAGCGCAGCATCCTGAAGCGACTGATGGTAAGCCTGCCTCTGTTTGTTATCGGCGCGGTGTTGCTCTTTGTCGATTTCGATATCATCTGGCGCTACTTCGCATGGACCAATCAGGCAATGTCGGTGGTGACGCTGTGGATGATTGTAGTCTATCTCTACGAGCGTGGCCGTAATATATGGGTGGCACTGCCACCGGCAATTTTCATGACTCTCATCTGCTCGACTTTTGTCTTCGTGTCGGACCAGTTCGTCGGCCTTGGTGCCACGACATTGGCCTATCTGCTCGGTGCGGTGACTACAGTTGTTCTCTCCGCTTTGATGTGGATGAAGGTTAGGCAGAGTAAAAAACTTATAAAATAATATGGCAAGAATAACTATAAATCCCTCCTCTTCGGGACTCTGGCATGTGGTCGGTCTGAAGGATGAACTGCGCCGCTCACGCGAGCAGGAGAAGGAGTCGTGGGCTGCCGCCGCCGATATGCGTTTCGAGGCTGTGCAGCGCCTTTTGGATGCGCTGGGCGATGAGGATGTGCATCTTGATTGGGAGGATCGCCCCACGCGTGCTGCGATGGAGCTGCTCTATGCCGCTGGTGCCGATCAGTTTATCGTGGGCGAGGTGGAGACGGCCGTAGCCTTGTGGGAGACGCTGCTTGCGGTGGATGAGGAGGATCACATGAGTGTGAGTGTGCCCCTGGCCTTCAGCTATGTCGAGCTGGAGGATTTCGACTGCTTAGAGGAGATGCTCTTCAGCATATCGTCAAAGACACCCGAGTACCATCTGCTCACCCTGTGGGCCGAGTATCGCCGTACGGGAGGCGTGGATCGCGATGCATTGCGTACGCTGCGCTCGCGCCATAAGGTGTGGCTTGAGGAGTTTCTTGCCGACGAGCATCCCATCGATGAGGAGTATCTGGCCGATAGCCGTTCTGAGCGTCCCTCACAGCGCACCGAGGCCCGTGAATTATTCTTTGCTACGGCTCCGCTTTGGGAGCGCAACGCCAACTTCCTGAAAACTATTAAAAAAGCATAAATATTATGAAGAGATTTTTCCTTTTTATGGTGGCTGTAATCTTCGCCACTGGTTTGAGTGCGGCAGAGTATAAGTATAGCCGCGACATTGTTTATCGCTCGGACGATGACTACGCCTCTACAATGTGCCGTATGGACATCGCTACCCCCGAAGGGGCGCAGGATGCTCCCGTTATCGTATGGTTCCACGGTGGTGGCCTTACAGGTGGCAAGCGCGAGATTCCTCAGGCTCTGCTCAATGGACAGTATGTTGTTGTGGGTGTTGGTTACCGCTTCTCTCCCAACGTTAAGGTTACGCAGTGCGTCGACGATGCTGCCTCGGCTGTAGCCTGGGTATTCAAGAATATCGAGAAGTATGGTGGCAGCAGCAAGAAGATCTATATCTCGGGTCACTCGGCTGGTGGTTACCTTGTAAGCATGGTAGGTCTGGAGAAGGCTCGCCTGGAGCGTTATGGCATCGATGCCAACTCGCTCGCTGGCGTTATCCCCTTCAGCGGTCAGGCTATTACCCATTTCGAGGAGCGCCGCTCACGCGGTATTGCCAACACTCAGCCCGTGGTGGATGAGCTGGCTCCGCTCTTCCATGTGCGTGCCGACTCGGCTCCCTTCCTTATGATTACGGGCGACAGGGAGATGGAGATGCTGGGTCGCTACGAGGAGAACGCCTATATGATGCGCGTCTTCAAGCTCGTTAAGCACCCCGATGCAACGCTTTACGAATTGGATGGCTATGGTCACAATATGTGCGATCCGGCGTATGCTCTGCTTCTGCGCTTTATCCGCCAGCACGAGAATCCCCAACCCCGCAGATAGCTATGCGCCGAATCACGTTATTACTACTCCTGACCCTGCTGTTGCTTACGGCCGGTGTGATGTATGTCGTGCTGCCGCAGGTGCAATCGGCGCGCAGGTGTGCTGATGCTGCGCCCGAGGTGATACACTCCTCTACGGGACCCAATATCAACATCTACTCTTCGGCGGTGAGCGACACGGTGCGTCTTATGGTCTTTGCCGATACGCATCTCTGGATGAGCGATGAGCGTGAGGAGCCCTATCGTGAGTATAGTGCCCGTATGGCGGGTGCTTATCATTCGGTCAAACATTTTCAGACGGGCACACCAACAACCCCCGAGGAGTCTTTCCTTTCGACCATCCGCCTTGCACAGAGCCGCGGCGTAGATGCTATTGCCATGCTGGGCGATATTGTCAGCTACCCCTCGGAGCGAGCTGTCGAGTGGGTAGGCGAGGTGCTGGATACGGTAGCCATTCCCTGCTACTATACCAGCGGCAACCACGATTGGCACTATGAGGGTATGGTGGGTAGTAGTGAGCATCTGCGAGAGAGGTGGCGCGCAGAGCGTCTGATGTCGCTCTTTGGCGATCATGATCCCGACGCCTATGCCGTTGAGGTTGGTGGCGTAAGAGTGCTTCTGGTCGATGATTCTAATTATAAGATTACGCCCGAGCAACGCGATGCTGTGGCCGCAGAGGTGAAGAGTGGAAAGCCCTTTATCCTGATGCACCATATCCCATTCTATGCACCATCACGCTCGGTTAGTTTTGGCATAGGTCATCCCGAGTGGGGTGCTGCTACCGATAGCGGATATAAGATTGAGCGCCGCGAGCAGTGGCCTGCGGAGGGGCACACCGAGGTAGATTACGAGTTTTACGATCTGGCTACCACGGCTCCCAATCTGCTGGCATCTATTGCCGGCCACGTGCACTCCTATGGTGTTGATATTATCCACGGCCGTCCGCATTACACCGTCGGCGCCAATGCCACGGGAGCATACTATATAGTAAATATAATGCCAATGGCGAATTAAAATAAAAAAGCGAGGCTGCAGACCTCGCTTTTTTTATTCGTGTATTAAGAGTTTACTTGCGGTTCTTGATAATCCACTCTGCAATCTGCACGGCGTTCAATGCCGCACCCTTCTTTATCTGGTCCGCTACGCACCAGAATGTAAGACCACGCTCGTCGCTTACATCCTCTCTCACGCGACCCACATATACGGGATCCTTGCCTGCGATAAACAGGGGCATAGGATATTTGTTTGCTGCGGGCTCATCCACCAATACAACACCCTCGGCCTTGGCAAATGCTGCGCGAGCCTCCTCTGCCGACACCTTGCGCTCGGTGCGGAGCCAGATGCTCTCCGAGTGGGCGCGCATTACGGGTACACGCACACACGTTGCCGACACCTTGATGTCGGAATGCATAATCTTGCGGGTCTCGTTGAACATCTTCATCTCCTCCTTGGTGTAGTCGTTCTCGGTGAAGACGTCGATGTGGGGAATCACGTTGTATGCCAGCTGGTGTGCAAACTTCTTTACCGTAGGCTCCTCGCCTGCAACGATCTGCTCATACTGATGCTTGAGCTCGGCCATAGCCTGTGCGCCACCGCCACTTGCTGACTGGTAGGTTGCTACGTGTACGGTCTCGATGTGCGAGAGCTTCTCTATTACGTTCAGCGCCACAACCATCTGGATAGTGGTGCAGTTGGGGTTGGCGATAATGTTGCGCGGAGTGTTCAGCGCATCCTCGGCATTCACCTCGGGCACAACCAGAGGCACATCCTCATCCATGCGGAATGCCGATGAGTTGTCGATCATCAGCGTGCCGTGCTTGGTGATTGTCTGCCAATACTCCTTCGATGTTGAGGCGCCAGCCGACGTGAGGGCAATATCCACACCCTTGAAGTCGTCGTTGTGCTGCAGAAGTTTCACCTCTACCTCCTTGCCACGGAACATATACTTCGTTCCCGCACTGCGCTCCGAGCCGAACAAGAGCAACTCGTCGATGGGGAAATCCACTCTCTCATTGAGGATGGTCAGAAACTCCTGACCTACGGCGCCACTTGCGCCTACGATAGCAATTCTCATATCTTTAACCTTTAACCTAATTTACTTAATCGAAGAACTCGTCGGGCTCCGTCTGCTGCTGTGTAACACCCTCTTCGGGCATCATCTCCTTGGGACAATCGTATGCCACCCAGCCCTCGGGACGCGAGAATTTGGCACTGCGGCTCAAGCCCAGACGCGGATCGTCATACGAACGCTTGAGGAACTCACCCACGATGGGCAGAGCCATCACGCTACCCTCACCCTGTGCGCGAAGGTGTACCGACTGATCCTCGCCTCCTACCCATGAGCCAGCCACGAGCGTAGGTGTCACGCACATAAACCAAGCATCACGGTTTTCGTTCGATGTACCCGTCTTACCGCCGATATCCATATTCTCCATGCCGAACTGCCAGGCCAGACGACCTCCCGTACCGGCTGTGATCACTCGCTGAAGCATTGTGAGCATTGTGTAGGCTGTATGTTTGTTCACAGCGTCCTGCGACTGCGGAATGAAGCTCGAAATGAGGTTACCCTGACGGTCCTCAATACGGGTAACGAATATGGGGTCGATGTGCACACCCTCATTCACGAATGTTGAGTAGGTGCTCACCAGCTCAAATACGTTCGACTCGAAGGCTCCCAGGCACAACGCATAGGCGGGGTAGATGTAACTGCGGATACCCATATTGTGCAGGAAGTCGGCTACGGTCTCGGGCTGCTTGGCCTGCTTCATGATCCACGCCGAGTAGTTGTTGCGCGAGTTTGCCAAGCCCCAATAGAGCGGGTGCAACACGCCGTCATACTCCACATTTCCAGCCTCCTTGGGCGACCAGATACCTGCGGGTGTCTCAATCGACACGGGCAGGTTGGGAGCCATAGCGCAGGGGTTCAGACCCAGCTGGTCGATGGCGAAGGTGTAGATGAAGGGCTTTACCGTTGAGCCGATCTGGCGCTTGCCCTGCTTGGCCATATCGTACTTGAAGTAGCGGAAGTTGGGG
>JAEIGA010013390.1_pt1 | contig 12486 bp, 10 predicted proteins | sample 9270691 | NCBI WGS metagenome assembly JAEIGA01 (sample SAMN17057246, study PRJNA624740) | gut metagenome | biome: biome; isolation source: fecal sample | host: Bos grunniens | place: China: Xizang | collected 2019
CTTCACTTTTATCAATGGAGTTACAACCGGCAAGGAACAGCAGGCACCCCATTGCGAAACAGATAATTTGTCTGCAATGTTTAATCATTTCTTGTTATCCTGTTTTTTTCTTAACGGCAAAGTGATTCTTTCACTTCCCCGGGCAATTACTACTTGAGAATCCGAGATCTCCACCAGATTATATCCGGTACCGAGAGAATCTCCCAACTTATACATCCGGCGTGGCTTTTGCTTCTTTGGATCAGCGTGCAGTTGCTGAACCGCAATCAATGCTCCGCGGGTATTCTGATATTGAAATACTCCGGTTAATTCAAACTGACCGGCTTTCTGCGGAACTGCCGGTGCATTGGTTTTAGCCCCCTTGTCTTTTGCACTGACCTTTCCCCGGCTGGGATGAAATACATTGCCGGATAAGATCGCATTTGTATTTGACGACGCAACACTTTGATTTGCTTTTATTGTGGCAGGAGCTTCAGCACTATACGCAGAAATATCTGTATTTACAATATCTTTTTTGCGGATATAGTAACCGATAACAAACAACACAGAACAGAAACTCAACAATATTCCGGTATTTATGAGAAGCTTATGATTCATTCATCTCCTCCTATAGCCAGCAGTGTGATCGTTCCAGATATATTTAGCAAATCGACGTCCCGATTCATATTCGGACGAATCGTCAAACTGCGCCAGTAAATACGCGGAAGTTGCTTTTCAAAATCTGTCATCAAGGCAAGCAACTCTTTCAAAGTTGCTTCTGCAGAAAAATTAACTTCATAGATAATCAACTCATCGGCATCAATTTCACGCTTCTGAATATCTCCCACCGTTCTGATCGTAATGCCGGATTTTGAACAGGCATTATCAAAACGTTCACGCAATATCAATGCACCGTTTTTATCCGCGGCAATGGCTCCTTTTCGTATTTCTGCCATCGGCAATAAATCCTGCTGCAATTTAAGATTTTCCAAAATTCCCTTTTCAATAGAGTTCATCAAAGAGGAGATTTTCTTCTTTTGCTTTTCTATTTTTTGCTCTGCCCCAGGAAATGATGTATTGGGAGAAATCAAAAGAGACAGGGAGAACACCAAAAGGATTATTCCCGGAACCAGATAAAGCAGGATCCTTTTTACATTCATTTGGAGCCTCCTTTAATTTTTACATAGAAAATCACGGTTGAATTACCGCCTCGGCTTTTGCGCAGACTTATTACTTTGAAGCTTTTTGCGCCAGATAAATGGCGGAAAAAGTTGGGTTCATCCTTGCTGGATTCAATAGTGATGTCAATAATTTCTCCATACTGAACATAATTTATTATCCACATATGAGCAGGCAACATTCGGGACAATTCCTGTAACACAGGTAAAACCGGTTGCAAGTTGAGTTTCAGATTGCCTATTTTGTCAAACAATTCTTTTTCTGTCGATAATTTCCCAAATTCCTGCTGGGTTGCTCGGAACATCTTTGTGTTTTTCGCAATAACAGCAGACAATTGCTGATTTTCTTTGCTGAAAACTTTATATTTTTCTACGTAAACGGTAATGAGCAAGACGGTAGCAGTGATTAACAGTAACCAATAAATAACCTTTGAAAGTTTGTTGCGGACAGGACGGATATCTTTGGAAACTTGCATAGTAACTGGAGAAAATCTTTTGAAAGCCGATAAGTCAAAATCAGAGATATCGTGAACCGGATAGAAATTATCGCATTGGAGAGCAGATTGTTTTAATAAATCGCAGATTTCTGCAAGTTTTTCTTTACGCAAAACGGAAATAGAAAAATTGTTTTCTCCATTGTTCTGATATCCCCAAACGGTTTCAGGCAAATCAAGCGGCAATAAATATTCGAGTTCATGCTGTAAAGTATTTGCAATATTTTTCTGCTCTATTCCGGATGGCAAAGCAAGATCATAAATCATCAGTGTATTACATTTTACCACACAAACAATAGTATCGAAATATTGCTTGATAAAACTATCTTTTGTCCAGTCACGACACAATTTGCCATCAGAAGAGCGAAAGGAAATGGATTTCCCCTCATCAATTTGTATTATTCCGATGGTCATTTTTTCCTCGTTTACGTTGGTTAAAGATACAATTCAATATGATAATATACTGCCAGATATGGCAAAAATCAATTGAATTTGTCAAAAAAGCCTTTTGACTTGAAAAATTACCATTCTGACTGTATATTAATCTGAGTATATATAAAGTTACCCTCACCGGATTTTTGTCAAAACGGAGAATTTGTTAGTGAAGAAATATTTGATTTTATACTTTTCATTGTTTGCGTTATGGCTCAACGCAGGCGATGTACAAAACTCTGCGCTGGCAGTTGTTTTGAATAATAAACTTTCTTATTATCCAAGAGCTCAAAGACTTGCTGCGATTACTTCCAATCTTCAGCAAGCCGATATTGATGCGATCCACACTTTTTTAGATCAAAAAGATATGGGCAATCTGAAGAATTTGGAATTTAATTCTCTGAAAAATGATCTTGTACTATGCCTTATGCGTCAATCCAAAAAAGACGATAAACTTGTATCGCATCTGATTGCTATGTACAAAGATACAACTCATGATCTCGTTTGGCGAAATTACTGTATTCAATTTATGGGACGAATTTATCAGGATTCTACGATACAGGAAAAAGAACAATTGGAGAAAACTCTGCAAACTGTATTAAAAGATCCGATTCCAATGTTGGCAGTTACGGGGATGATCGCAATGGAATTAAATAAAGACAGCCTGAAAATTGACAAGAAACTTTTGCATTCAAGGGCTTTTGAATTATTGCAGAAAGATATTCCCACCTACGCAAAAGTAACCTTGATTCAAATCTGCGGCATGAATCGAGTTAAACCTGATCAGGTTCGCCCTATTTTGCGCGATATTTTGAAAAAATCAAAAGAAACGCAGTTGAAAGTTTCAGCGATTGCAGCCCTGGGCGAATACGGCAATCATAATGATTTAGCTGTTATCGAGCCTTACTGCAAAAGTAGTGACGTCAGATTAAGAACCGCCGCAATAAATGCGAGTAAAAAACTTAATAACAATACAAAATAAAGCGTTTTTATTATGAGAAATAAACATATTTCAGTTTTTCTTGCAACAGTTCTTCTATTTTTAAGTGCATTTGTTTATGGGAATGTTCCGGATGGTACTAAAAAAGATGGCACGAATAAACCTGGAGCTACAACTGGTAATGACAGCAAAGATGGTGCAGGTCAGCCACAAACATGTTTAATTTGCAAACAGCCAATCGGTTCATCTGGAGGAAACTCGGGAGGTAGTAATGGCGGCAAAGGTAAACCTGACTGTATTTCCATGGATTTTCATTTTGGGCATCTTGTTCACTCTGATGTAATTCCAGCTGGCACAATAAAACTCCTTTCGGATGCACCGTCTCCCAAGATTTTTTCACCTCAAGGATTGTATTTTGATTTTAACTTGGAATCATATGCAACGCATAAAGATAATAAATTTACCGTAACTCGCCCAAATGGTTTTAAGGTTGTTTATGATGCAAATGGTCAACCGACAGAACGTCAATCTTCATTTCGTTCTTATTTAAGTTTTTCTTCGGTTATGACGACAGCTTCAGTATCAGACGGAGCAGTTGAAGTCAAACCCGCATATACACACCCTACGCATTTTTATCGTATTTTTGGCAATGGTTCTAAAGCGTATTATGAACTCTATGCCGGTCATAATTCTGAAACAGCTTATTATCGGTTGAAAAAACTTTATACGACCGATGGTGCAGAATTAACCCCATCTCATAAAGACATCGGAATTGAAGTCATATGCGACAATAACAAATGTCTCCGCCAAATCAAATCTCAAGCAGATGGCTTGGCAGATATGGTCATTACTGGTGAATTTTCTTATGAAATCAGGATGTATGCACCTTCTGCCATTGGCTCTAAAATAACAGAAAACGGAGTATCTATCTATTCTATCAAATCTGATGCTACTCCTTATATCGTATGGAGAATAGAAAATCCGCAACAAAGCAACTCGCTTATTGACAAGGTAAAAATCACCCGTATCATAAACGGGAATTCGTTTGTTTATGACTGGTCATACAGCAATAATAATGATTGTTGGAGTCTTGCGACTGGGAGTGACTCTGAAAAGAAAATAGCCTCCAAGCAAAATATTGCAAATAAAGATGCAGCCGTTGGCTCTGTTGCTCTGGAAGTAACCAACGATATCAAAAACAGTAATCAGGTAATTATTTCCAGAACATTGGAAAAATACACACGCTTCAGCTTCGGTGATATGCTTACTGAAATGATCTCTGATCCAGAGGGGATTGCTCAAAAAACAACCACAGAATATTACACTTCAGGGATTAATACCAGTAATATCAAAAGTAAAAAACACTCTTCCGGTCAATGGGAGTTTTACACATACGACAGCAATAAACGGCAAATCCGCGTAAACACTTCCCATAAAAATAGCAGCTATTCAGAGAATGCGTCAATCGGTCAATCCATAGAATATGGCTATATTGATAGTGCCAGTGATGACCGCCCCAGAAGTATTACCAGAAAAGTCAATGGAACTATTGTTGGAAAGACCTTTAATACCTATTCGACTTCCGGAAATAGACGGACAGAAACGATTGAAGTTGCCACGATGCCCTCTGCACAAGCAGGCAATGCTTCCAACTTGAAAACAACAAAGGTTTATGATATACAAACGGATCGTTTGATATCCGTAACGCATCCTGATGGCAAGCTGGAAACTTACACCTATGAATATGGCAACTATACACCTCAAACCAATACTCCCGGACTTTTTGAAGCAAAGACTTCAGGGAAAGCATTACGCGAAACAATTGTTTACGGAACAACCAGTCAGCCATCAGGCATAGCTGGAAAAACAACAAAGAAAATTACCGTAAAAGATGAGTATGGTAATAAAGTTTTAGAAGAAGTTTATGCTCTACTGGATTCAGGATATGAACGTATCAGTTACACCGTTTATACATACGATGTAATGCATAAATTGCTCCGCAGTTATTCATCTAATAAACTTGAACGCACTCAAAACTGGTACGGAACTCAGCTCGTTGATTCAACGGCACAGAACGGTACGGAATTGCGTTATTCCTATGATTCGGCAGATCGTTTAAAAAGTGTTACCAAAAAGGGAACAGGAAATTCAGTTGATGTTGTTACAAGCTATACCTATGATGCTGCAGACCGTAAGTTGAGTGAAACAATATCCTCAAATGGATTAACATTAATTAAACGGTGGACATATGATGCACTTGGCAGACCTTTATCCTTTACGGATACCGATGGTTTAACTACAACCTATGAATATGTCCCAGCAACAGCTTCCCGCGGAGAAATTGTCAAGAAAATATTGCCGGGAGACTTTACAACTATCACCGAATCTTACTTTGATGGTCAGGTAAAAAGCGTAACCGGCACGGCTCAGGTTCCTGTTTTTTATGATTATGGTGTAGATGCTGCAACGAATTGTTCTTGGGTCAAGAAGTCATACGGTTCAGAAAACTCAGCTCTATGGGAAAAGACATATACTGATATGGCTGGCAATATCAGTAAAGTCGAAAAATCAGGATTCAATGGTCAAATAGTTGTAGAGCAGAACTTCTACAATGCAGCCGGACAGCTTATCAAAACAAGCAAAACCGGCGAAGCAAGTAAGCTGTTTGTTTACGACGAATTGGGAAATCTCTATCGTTTCGGGCTTGATGTCGATAACAGCGGAGTATTGGAGTTAGCATCCTCTGATCGAATACAGGAAAAAAGCTACGGCTATACTAAAGATTCTACTGGGGTATTTTTTGTCCAGTCCTCGTCGGTTTACGGAGTAAAAAACAGTTCGTCATCAAAGATAATTGAGACAGAAAAAACTCAACTGACCAATCTTCCCAACGGCGTTAATTCATTAAAATATACAACAGACCGTTTCGGCAATGTCACTGAAACCAAAGTTTCGATCAACCGTTCCGGGAAAACGGTTACTACAGAAGTTCTTTCTCCGGATAGCACAGTTCCGGCTCAAATAATTGCTGTCAACGAGTTGAAAACATCCGAACGCAGCAAAACAAACCTGACCACAACTTATACCTACGATGCTCTTGGGCGTCTGACTGGCGTAACAGATCCTAGAACCGGAACATCAACGGTTAGTTACTATACATCTGGCGTAGGCAAAATCGGTAAACGCTATATGGTTACCAATGCGGCTGGAAATACTACCACTTATGATTATGACAGCACTACCGGACGGAAAATTTCAGAGCGTAACGCTCTTGGTAAATATTCCCGATTTGCTTATAACTCATACGGACAGGTTACCAAAGTCTGGGGAGAAAGCGAATACCCGTTAGAGTTTGCGTATGACCTAATGGGGCGTAAAGTTGCTCAAACAACTTATCGTGATGCAACTGTCAGTTTTGCCGGTACGACATTCCCGACTGTGGAGGGTGATGTAACCACTTGGACTTATGATGAAGGCAGCGGACTGGTTACTTACAAGAAAGATGCCAACAACAAGTATGTGACTTACACCTATTCTGCAGATGGTAAATTGCTTACCCGGACTTGGGCCAGAGGAATTACCACTACTTACGGTTACGATTCGGCAACCGGAGAACTCTTAAAGGCAGATTATTCTGATGCAACGCAGGATATTGAACGAACCTATAACCGCATTGGGAATCTTGTTTCAGTCAGTGATGCGGCTGGTGTCCGGACATTCAATTACGATGAGAACTTCAACCTTACCGGGGAAACGCTTGGAGATAGAACTCATAATTATACCTATTCAACATCTGGTATCAAAGGGCGTTATACCGGTTTGACTGGTAATCATACTTATTCTTATGATCAATACGGCAGAATCAATCAAATCAATGACATTACCTACACCCGGCTTACCAATAGTGAACTGATAGCCCAGGTAAACCGTCCCAATGGAATCAACTCTGTTTATGGCTATGAAGCAAATCGTGATATTGAATCAGGTGTCAATCACGGAACATTCGCTTCCTATGGTTACACAAACAACGAAATCGGCAACCGTACCTGTATGAGCCGTAGTGGTTCAGTATTTTCCGCATCAGATATTATCAACTATTCTTACAATGAGCGAAGCGAAGTAACCGGGGCACTTTCCAATGCCGCAAATACAACTTATAACTATACTTTTGCTTTCGATCCGATCGGCAACCGATTGAATGCTACGCTTGCCGGACAAAGCGTCAGCTATACAACAAACCTCCTCAATCAATATACGGCGGTAAATGCGACTGCTCCGACCTATGATGATGACGGGAATATGTTAACCAATGGCAACTGGTCATATACTTGGAATGGAGAAAACCGTTTGATCAGGGCGGTGAACTCCGCAACCGGAGTAAAACTGGAATTCGCCTATGATTATATGGGGCGGCGTATCTTCAAGAAAGTTTATAATGGTGAAATTCTTGAAAAACACTTGAGTTTTGTCTATGACGGATATAAATTGATTGAAGAGAGAAATGCGTTGGATAACAACGCGGCTGTTAGAAAATATGTCTGGCAACCCGAGGCTCTCGACCGGGATGTACCGTTGACTGTATATGATGTCGCATCTGAAAAGACTTATTATTACCATACCGATGCAAACAAAAATGTAACCGAGTTGTCTGATGAGTCAGGAAATGTCGTAGCCCATTATGAATATTCTCCCTTCGGTTCTTTGACAAAGGTAACTGGTGATTACGCTGTTAGCAATCCGTTCCGCTTCAGCAGTGAATACTTCGATGAAGAAACCGGACTTGTATATTACAACTACCGTTACTACAATCCCGAACTTGGCCGCTGGATTTCACGGGATCCCATCGAAGAGCAAGGTGGATACAACCTTTATGGAATGATTGGAAACAATCCGCTGTATGGTTGGGATTATTTAGGCTTGCAAGAACTTATTCCAGGAGCTCCTGAAATGATACCATTTGCAGGAAATTATGTGGCTGATTATAAATACTTCGAAGAACAGAAACGTTTTGATAATTTATGTCCAAAATGTAAAGAAAAAGTTAATAGACAACATAGTTATGTTCTAAAATCACAGGGACTGTTTATTGCGAATTTTGTCCCCTTATTAGGTGATAGTATTGATTTATATGACTTCAAAACAGCTGTTGCCAGTGGAGATTTTTACAACGCAGCATGGGCTGCTGTTGGATTTCTGCCAGTTTGTGGGGATGCGGTTCAAGAAACAAGAAAAGTTGTTAAGAGCGTTAATGCTTTTGATGTAGCTCGCAACGCCGCTAAAACGGGCGAAGGTATAGTGCATACGTCAAAACAAAACAAACATTTTAATGATTCCCAACAAGCACTTGTTGATATGGCGAAAAAAGATAAACAAACAGGTATTTCTAGTGAGGATATGGAAGCTTACAAACAGCTTAACCAAGAATTAGGAGAAAATGGCTTTCCAGCTCTAAAAAAGGCAAGTGGGAAAGAACATAATCCTGTTCGGGGGCCAGAAGATCATGGCAAGGGATTGCATGGACATGTTGGTCCGGTTAGGCATATTCCAATCAATAAGAATTCAGTAAATTAGGAAATTCAATTTATGAAATATTATTTTACAGAACAGCTAAATTGCGAGCTTTTTGAACTTTTTTTGATAGAATCATTTGAATACTGCGACAAGTTTTCATTGATCTGGCGAGATGATCTTTCAGATGATCATTCCACTGGCGAAAAAGATGAATTACTGGAACAGCTTTCTATATTCATAGAGGGGCAAGCAAAGGTACAAGAGTGGCCTGGTACCAAAATATTCAATTCTTGGGCAACAATGTACACGTTCCGTCTTACTCAGCAATCAATATTTGTGTTATTGAAATTTTTGAAATCACTTTTTCAATGTCATTGTTTTGAAGACTTTGTTTTGTACCACAAGAGTGGTTTGCCATTTCTAACCACGATTTTTCATGAAGAAATCGCCTTTTTGGATGTTGATGAAACAACGATTAAGCAAATCTTTAAGCAAATTCCAATCTTGCAGGAACTATTGATTGCACAAGATAAATGTAAACATAGATACGCAGTTTCTGTACAATATGACAACAGCACAGCTTATTCGCCGCCAGTAAAAATTATAAAAATTTTTGATTCTGAAACACAAGCAGAAATGTTTATAGAAAGAATGTCATCCTGGGGGTATTCAGAGGATGACTTTGTGATTTTACCATTTATCAGTACGCTTTAACAATGAAAAATCAATAATCTTCTGCTTTTTACTCAATCTAAAAAAGTGAATTAAAAATACATGTATTCATAAAACTCCAGTTTTGTTTTTGATGTATCTATTAAAAGTGTTGCTGCCATTCGGAAGCCGGGAGAATCTTTTGTCCCGGATACCTGAATGGCGTAAACACCTGATTCCATCGTCGAAAAATAGGATTTCAATTTGGCATAAAACGTTGGCTGTAAGGTTTGAGATAAATCTTTGCCGTCTGCTTGCTAGTAGTTGCCAGTATTTCTGCTGGTGCAGCTCTTGTTGGTGGCGGAGGAAAATTATTGTTGTCAGTGTTGCCCAAAAAATTTCTCACCATCGAGACAAATACGGGAACTCATTTTCTGAGAATATTATCAAAGTCTCTTAGAAGAGGCTTTAGAATTGATAAAGCTGACCCTCATAAACCTTTTATTCACATGCATTATTGGAAATGGTAAAATGGTTGATATTGATACATTTATTTTGAATGAGATGTCCAAATTAAAACATCTCTCGTTTGAGCAGTTATTAGAAATGCCAGAACATTCTAGCTGGAATGTTATTAATGGATCAGAAAAATACAATGTAGAAATGCAAATAAATAAACAGTTAAAAGATACAGTACGAGTTATGCTAGAGATTTCTCATCGTAAATTCTTATTTTTCTTCTCTGGAAAAACTATATATTGGGGGAAAAATAGCATGAATGAATTGATAGAATCCGATGATATGGTTTTTTAATCATTTAGGATATGAGCAAGCCTGTCGGAGACGGTTTAGATGCTCATCATTTACCTGCCAATTCTGCAACAAATATCGCAAAAGGCAAAGGACCTGCAACTCAGATGCTACCGGAAGATCACCGCAATACATCCAGCTGGGGTAATAGTAAAGAAGCCAAAGCATATCGACAGCAAGTAAAGCAACTTATGGATGATAAACAAGGTCGTAAGGCATTACTTATAAAGTTGTCAAAAACAACAAAATATTGCTATTTTTTCAACAATAAATATTTTTTCACTTAGTAAAAGGAAGATTTGGTTTTCATATGGAAATCATTGAACAAATAAACTTTGAGCGTCTTGAATCGCTTGATAGATTTTTTCTTTATTTACTATTTCATTAGAAAAACTATGGAATATGTAAGTTTTTAAATTTGTAATATTACCGCCTATAACTTTGGGAAGTAAATAATCGGCTCTATTAACTGGGAATAACAAACTTAGTTTTTCAAAATCAATATCAGAACATAGCGGATTGCGAATTAATCTCATAAATGGCCAAGAATAACGGATGTCAGAGGTTAGTAATGTTTCTGCTGTACATTGATACAAAACAAAAGCTGAAATACGAGTGATATCATGCGAAATATTTAATTCTTCTCGTGTTTTTTGGCTGTATAATATACCTGTCGTTTCATTCATAAGAGAACAATATCCCTCTGCAATTGCCATATCGCCCCACGGATGACCATAATAATTTATTGCCAATAAATTGAATTCTTGTATATGATCGACTGCCTGAAATTTTGCACAGGCACTGTTAATAAAATCCTTTATTTTATTAATACAAGGCGGAATTAATGTATATCCAGAATTTTTCACAATATCTTCTAATTTAGAATACGATCGGTCGTACGCAACAGAAGGCTGCACCCATCTGGGATATTTTTTATGTAAACTTGAAGAATAATCTGGTGTTTTAACTTCAATATTAATTTTAATTCCATCTGCAAATTCAAAACTAGCTTCTGGATTTTTACCATTGATTCCAAGTTGAGGCTCATAGATTTTGTTTTTAATATTTGAAGAAAAGGTAGCCAAAAAAGACAGAATATGTACCTCCGACATTGCTTGAAAAAATTTCTCGTCTGTATAATTTTCCTTGCCAGCTGCTAATTGTTCTTTTATAAAATCATCGAATGAATTGCCAAAAAAATCATGAAGATATTTTATTCTGAAAGAACTGTTCAAAATGAAACTTTCAGGTGAGCAGTTTAGCAATCCCTGTTGTTGTGATACGATGGGCATTCCTGATTTTGAAAATGCGATATTGTTAATTGGAATGGGTTGAAATTGTAGAAGTCTTGATTTGATCTCTTCTTCATTGCCCTTGAGTGCCTTAATGATAAAATGATCGCTTGAGTAATCCTTAAAAAAATTTTTAGATTGTAATTCGTCAAAATATGTTTTATGCATAATAAAAACCTCAAAATTCCTGTCATATTGCTTTGGGCAGGCTCTATATTAAATTTTAAAATATTCGCATTTTTTTACAGAAATGATATTACGATTTTCTTTTGTCTGTTATCATACACAATATATGCTCATTAGTTAAAAAGTATTCTTTTGTCTTTCTGATATTCTGCCTCCATTCTTTTTCCAACTTGCGTTTGCCGACAAAATAGAGGAAATGCAGTATATCTTCTTGTGGAATATGTTCAAGATTGCAATGTGTAATCAACGCTTGGAAAAATCTCTTGAACACACCATAACGTTTTAATTCTGAATAGTACGGCTGTGGCATTTTCATCAGCCAGGCATAATTCATCATTGCATATTCTATGTATCGGTCACCCATGGGATACAGGTCCGGTCTGTGATACCCGCAATACATCCGTGCAAAGTAAACTGCAAAATATGATTTGTCACTATACTTTGCTATATCATCAACCAAGCTCATCACTCCCTTTGCAAGCCGGATGTCAAAATTTTTGATCGCCAGAATATGGTCTGTCATCCGCTCCGCGTTAACATGCAAATCCTCATAAAGTCCGCACAATGCAGCGACCTTGAATAATACATCATGCCGTTGATTATTTTCAGGAACCTGCTTCTGAAAAATTTCATAAAGCTGCTTTGACTTCGTAACAAAGTCAACATTATTCACGTGTTCCAACTCAAAAGCAATTTCCTGCTCACATAAAACAGGAAAACCGTCTTCCAAATACCGCCGCGAACTCTCTGGAATGCAGAGAGCATTCCTCGCAACTGAGTTTTTCTTTATATTGGGATTTCTTTTATTATTCATTGTAAAAATCTTTGTTGAATCTCATTATCCAGATTAAAAATTCATAATGTTATGACAGAATTCCTGTGAATTACTTAACGCAATGTAAAGGGCTGCCTGCCACGAATTTTTTTCTCTGTTTTGTCGGCTACTACCTTCTATTGCAAAATAATCTTTTAACCAATTTTCACCAGAGGCATCTTTATATTGCTTGAATATA
>JAEIGA010013391.1_pt1 | contig 12486 bp, 8 predicted proteins | sample 9270691 | NCBI WGS metagenome assembly JAEIGA01 (sample SAMN17057246, study PRJNA624740) | gut metagenome | biome: biome; isolation source: fecal sample | host: Bos grunniens | place: China: Xizang | collected 2019
AGGTAAGGAGCCTTGATAGGGAGGTCTCCGAAACGGAGATGTGAGCAAGTGTATCCTCCGGACTTCTTTGAGTCGTAGTCGAAGTATGCCTGGCAGTACTTAGGTGTGTTGTCACCGATGATCTTGATGGTGTTCTTGTTAGCTCCTACAGTACCGTCTGAGCCGAGTCCGAAGAACTTGCACTCTGTTGTGCCAGGTTTTACGATAGAGAACTCTTCCTTCTGAGGAAGTGACTTGAATGTCACGTCATCCACGATGCCGATGGTGAAACCGTCCTTTGGTTCAGCCATATCGAGATTCTCGTATACAGAAACGATCTGTGCAGGAGTAGTATCTTTTGATGAAAGACCGTAACGACCTCCTACTACCAGAGGTGCGTCCTCCACTCCCTGGAAGAGCGCCTTGATGTCGAGGAACAATGGCTCTCCAAGTGCACCCGGCTCCTTGGTCCTGTCAAGGACTGCGATTCTCTTCACGCTCTTAGGAAGAGCCTTCATAAAGTATTTAGCCGAGAATGGTCTGTAAAGTCTTACGATCATCACACCGACCTTCTTACCCTGTGCTGCGAGATAATCTATTGTCTCCTTGATTGTCTCTGTTACAGAACCCATTGCGATGATGATGTTCTCTGCCTCAGGATCTCCGTAGTAGTCGAAAGGACGGTATTCGCGGCCTGTGAGTTCGCTGATTTCACCCATATAGCGTGCAACTACGTCAGGAACGGCATCGTAGTACTGGTTGCAGGCCTCGCGTGCCTGGAAATATACGTCACCGTTCTGTGCAGTACCGCGTGTTACAGGTGAGTCTGGTGAGAGAGCCTTTGCGCGGAACTTTGCAAGTGACTTGGTGCTTACCATTCCCTTGAGAGCCTCCTCGTCGATGAGCTCGATCTTCTGGATCTCGTGCGATGTGCGGAATCCATCGAAGAAATGGAGGAAAGGAATGCTTGACTTTATTGTAGAAAGGTGTGCTACCGCTGCCATATCGAGAGCTTCCTGTACAGAAGCAGAGGCAATCATTGCATATCCGGTCTGACGGCAGGCCATAACGTCCTGATGGTCACCGAAGATGGAAAGTGCGTGAGATGCAAGTGCACGTGCGGAAACGTGGAATACGGTAGGAAGCATTTCACCTGCTATCTTGTACATATTCGGAATCATCAGAAGAAGACCCTGTGATGCTGTGAATGTGGTAGTGAGGGCACCTGCCTGAAGTGATCCGTGAACAGCTCCGGCCGCACCGCCTTCGCTCTGCATCTCGGTCACCTTCACTACTTCACCGAAAAGGTTCTTCTTTCCCTGAGCTGCCCACTCGTCTACATATTCTGCCATTGTAGACGATGGCGTGATAGGGTAGATCGCTGCGTGCTCACTGAAAAGGTAAGCGATGTGCGCTGCTGCCCAGTTACCGTCACAAGTGACGAATTTCTTGTCGTTTGCCATAGTATATGATTTTATGTGTTTGAATACGAATTCCAATTCTATGCCCGTCTGATATGGGCTGACAAATCGTACAAATTTAAAGAAAATTATTGAAAGATGTTCTAATTTTATCAAAAATAAAAGACCGGCGTTTTTTGCGCCGGCCTCTACTATAGGGTTTGATATCCTTCAGTGATGACTTCTTTGCCTCCAATCTTGGAAACCAGTCCCTGCAGCACCTGCCCGGGACCTATTTCTATGAAATGTCCGGCTCCGTCTTCCAACATATTCCTGACACTCTGCGTCCATTTTACCGATGAGGTAAGCTGACTCAGAAGATTGGATTTTATCTCCTCCGGGTCTGTTGATGGTAAAGCTGTAACATTCTGATAAACAGGGCATATAGGTGTGTGGAACACAGCTTTCTCAATTCCTTCGGCAAGTTCCGCCCTCGCCGGTTCCATCAGAGGAGAATGAAATGCGCCCCCGACAGGAAGCTGCAATGCTCTTCTCGCTCCGGCCTCCTTCATCCGGATACAAGCTTGCTCGACTGCCGCTTTCTCTCCAGATATGACAATCTGGCCGTCGCAATTGTAATTGGCTGCGGCTACAATACCGTCAATGCCGGTGCAGATTTCTTCCACTTTTTCCGCAGGCAATGCCAATATCGCCGCCATTGCTCCCGGTGCAGCCTCGCAGGCTTTCTGCATTGCCTGGGCGCGTATAGCCACAAGACGGAGCCCCTCCTCGAAATCCATAGCATCTGCCGCAACCAGAGCAGAAAATTCTCCCAATGAATGTCCCGCGACCATATCCGGCTGGAAATCCGGAAGGCATTTAGCCAGAACTATGGAATGAAGGAATATTGCCGGCTGGGTGACCTTGGTCTGCTTGAGGTCGTCGGTAGTGCCATTGAACATTATGTCTGTTATGCGGAAGCCCAGGATTTCGTTCGCCTTTTCAAACATTTCTCGAGCGGTAGCATTGTTTTCGTATAATTCCTTTGCCATACCAGGGAATTGTGAGCCCTGTCCGGGAAATATATATGCCTTTTTCATCTTTTATATTTAAAATTGTATATCTTTGCATCAATATATATGCCCTTGTAGTTTAATGGATAGAATTTCAGATTCCGGTTCTGACGGTTGCGGTTCGATTCCGCACGGGGGTACAAAGAGGGGCTTCGGCCCCTTTCTTTGTACCCGGGTTATCTGCACCACTGATCAAGCCAGCGGAAATACTCTCTGTGCCACAGAAGGGCATTCTGAGGCTTCAAGATCCAATGATTCTCGTCCGGGAAGATCAGCAGTCGTGACGGCACTCCCATCATCTGGGCACAATTATATGCTGCCATTCCTTCGTCTACCGGAACTCTGTAGTCCATACCGCCGTGAATCACCATCAGTGGCGTATGCCAGTTTGTTACGAGTTTATGAGGCGAGAGGGCATAGTGACGTATGGCTTTGGGATCATTGCTCCAAGGTGATCCTCCCTGCTTGATTCCGCCGAATGTCAGTCCGTCGCCAGCCGGTCCTACTGGCGCCTCAGGAGTTCCCACGCGAGGATCAATCTCAGTCTCGTGAAGTCCTCCGTTATCGAAGTTAGGGAACCACATTTCTTCTGTGGTCATATACATATGTTCCTCGTTGAAGATACCTGCGTGAGCGATGAATGCGTCGAATACATCACCGTGGGTTCCGCACAGGTAATATACAGAATATCCTCCGTAGCTGGCTCCGCAGGCGGCCATCTTGCCGACATATGGCTCAGCCTTGACTTCTGTGGCAGCCGCAAGGTAATCCTGCATATTCAGGCCAGGGTAGTCTCCCGAGATCTGCTCTGTCCATTCCTGACCGAATGCAGTGGTACCTCGTCTGTTAGGCAGGACCACCACATAACCCTGAGAAGCCATCAGACGGTAGTTCCATCTGTATGACCATCCCTGACTGAGAGTTCCCTGAGGACCTCCGAGGCAGATGGTGATGGCAGGGTATTCATTTGCCGGGTCGAACTGAGGAGGATAGAGCACCCAGGTCAACATATCCTTGCCATCGACAGTCTTGATATATCGTGCTTCTGTCTTATGCTCTGCAAGCTGTGAAAGAAGATGCTCGTTTTCCTTGGTGATCTGAGTGTATTGAGTACCCCCACCTTTCAGATCCACAGCCACGAGTTCCGTAGGGAAGTCCATACTGCACCAGGTGGTGTAGAGACGCCTGCTTCCGTCCTCGCTTACTTCGATATGGAATGGAGATCCGAAGTCATACCACATATCTTCTCCTGTAAGTCGCGCGATCTTCCAGTCTTCTCCATCTGCCACAGCCTCGAATATTCCTTGAAGACCTTCGGCCAATGATGCGAAATAAATCCTCTGCGAATCCTCAGACCATACGGGACCGCTCGCGTTATACTTGAAGTCTGCGGTAATGTCCTTTATTCCGCTGATTGTAGGTGTGGTGCCTTCAGGATTGACTGAGGCGACCATAAGTCTTTGTTTGTCAGCTTCGTATCCGTCTCTTTTCATACTGATCCAACATATCTTCGAGCCGTCAGGACTCCAAACGGGATCCGTATCGTAGCCGCCTTTCATATCAATGACCGAAGTTCCTGCAGTCTCTACATTATATATGTATATTTCGGTATTGGTCGAGAAGGCATATTTCTTTCCGGCCAGTTTCCTGCAGGAATATGCGATGAATCTGCTGTCCGGACTCCAGCAAAGCTGCTCCAGCCCTCCGAACGGCTCGGTCGGAAGTTCATAAAGCTCGCTTTCGCCAGCCAGAATATCTGTACCGGCCTTTATGCCGCCTTTCCTGAATGAGAAGTCACTGACGTAGGTGTGAGGAATCTCCATTACGGTATGATCCCAATGTCTGTACATCAGGTTGTCAGTAGTATATGCGGTGGCTTTGTCCAGGTCTGCATAACAGTCTGAAGGAGACTTCACCGCACTCTTGATGTAGCTGATGTACATAACCTTCTTCTGATCAGGAGAGAGCTTGAACTCGCTGACGCCTCCAGGGATGTCGCTCAGCTGCTTCAGACCTGAAAGCTTCCACTTTCCTCCTTTTTCTGCGATAGCCGCAGACCAGATCTGTCCTCCCATAAGAAAGACAATGCGCGTGCCGTCTGCGCTCCAACGTGCATTGCTGATGCTTTTTCCCGAATGGGTCAATTCCTGCGTACCGCTTCCGTCCAGGGCACAGATCGCAAGGTTACGCACGCTCCTGTTGTCAGCAGTCGAGGTGTAACTTACACCATATAATATATGTTTCCCGTCAGGGCTTATCTGCGGATCGGATAGTCTACCGAATGCCAGAAGAACCTCTGGTGTCATCTGGCCGTTTTCCACAGTCAGGCTACTTTTGGCTATATAGCCTTCTTCGTCGAATCCTTTTCTGCTGTGTGTCATTGTCTTGGCGATAATTGCAATTCCTGCTGAAATACCCAATACTATGCAAATCTTGTAAAGGGTGTCGGCAAAATTCTTGAAACTCATATGCTTATATTTTATACTTTTCTGCTGCTTTTCTGTGTTCTTCTGCTACTTGAGTCCTGATGTCTTCCGGACTGAGGACCTCCAGACCGCTTCCGTATTTGCAGAACTCCATAACAAGTGCTTTGTTCGGGCAGACGAAGATGCTGAATGTCACAGATTCTCCATCTGACGAAATTTCTCTCTGGCTGCTATGCAGCGGAAGGTCGCGAAGGAAGCGTGCGTCGGTCGGACTGGTCCGGAATGTTATTGTCCTGCCTTTTTCTTCCGGTATATATATTCCGAAACTGGTGGAGAACAATTCATCCACATCGAAGTTCTTCGGCATACGGAATGATTCCCCAGTCAGTTCCAGATGCCGGATCCTGTCGAGTCCATATACTCTCAGTCCCTTTCTTTCAATGCAATAAGCGACTATATACCAACGCTTTGCGAATTCCTTGACAGCGTAAGGTCTCAATGTATATGAGTCGGATTCCGCGCTGGTATATTTCTGATATTGAATCTTTATTTCCCGATTTTCAGTCATTGCCTCCATTATTGAGGTCAGATGTCTGTGACCTGACGGAATATCCTCTACCGAAACTCTTCCTGATAGCCTTTCCTTTCCGAGGGAAAGCATATTGTTCACGGTGAAGGTGTTGATGAGCCAGGCGGTTTCAGCATTGTCGTCAGTTATGTCGTCTGTACTGCCGATGAAATAGCGGCTGGTGCTTCTGTTGCATTCGATCCTGATCCCGAATACCTCTTCCACGGCTTCCCGGTGATTATTGAATGTGCGGCGGGAATAGGTGCTGTCGAAACGGTTCTCCCATCTGTCGCTGATCTCGCCCAGGCTCAGACCGTTCTCTCCGGCTCTGATGAATGTCTGTACGAGCCAGATATATTTCTGCAATAATTCAGTTACCATATTCTAGCTTATCTTGCTGTAGTCCTTTATCTGATATTTCTCCTTGCGTAATTCCTTTCTCAGTAGCTGGTTACGGTCTGAGGTGAGAGTCGGGTCCTCTCGCAGTACCATATCTGCACAGTCTCTGGCCGTATTCAGGATCAATCCGTCCTTTGCCAGTGATGCGATGTTCAGGCTGATCGGAAGACCGCTCTGCTGAGTGCCCTCCAGGTCTCCCGGCCCCCTCATCTTCATATCTTCTTCTGCAAGCTCGAAACCGTTTTCCGTGGCGCACATAAGCTCGATCCTGTGGCGTGACTCCTTGCTCATCTTCGGTCCTGTCATCAGGACGCAATATGATTTCTCGCTTCCTCGTCCCACTCTGCCTCTTAGCTGATGAAGCTGGCTCAGACCGAATCTTTCTGCGCTTTCGATCACCATCACTGACGCATTCGGAACATCCACACCGACTTCTATTACCGATGTCGCCACAAGAATATCCGCGCGACCTGCCGCGAAAGCATCCATATTGAATTTCTTCACATCATTGAGCTGCTTTCCGTGTACGACAGCCGTCTTGTAGTCGGGAAAAGGAAATTTCTGCATAATTTCCTCTGCTCCTGCTTCAAGGCTTTGATAATCAAGTTTTTCCGTTTCGTTTATCAATGGGTATACTATGAATATCTGTCTTCCGAGAGCTATCTGGTCGCGGAGGAATTTGTACAAAGCCGGTCTTTTCCCATCTGTGGCGTGTATTGTCTGTACTGGTTTTCTGCCCGGAGGAAGCTCGTCGATTACAGAAACGTCCAGGTCTCCATATAGAGTCATTGCCAGAGTACGCGGGATAGGCGTTGCAGTCATAACCAGAACGTGAGGCGGTGCTTCGCTCGCTGCCTTCCGCCAAAGCCTGGACCTCTGTTCCACTCCGAAACGATGCTGTTCGTCGATTATCGCCAGTCCGAGGTTCCTGAAAACGACATTGTCTTCTATCAGAGCGTGTGTTCCTACAATTATCCCGATGCTTCCGTCTTCCAGACCGCTATGGACCTCTCTTCTCTCGGAAGCCTTGCTGCTTCCGGTCAACAGAGCCGAGCGGACCCCGGTCGGAGCCAGGAATTTCTGTATGTTCTTGAAATGCTGTTGTGCAAGTACTTCTGTCGGTGCCATAATGCAGGCCTGATATCCGTTGCCGATGGCGATCAATGCAGTCAATACGGCTACCATTGTCTTTCCGCTTCCTACATCACCTTGCAGCAGACGGTTCATCTGATGTCCGCTTTTCATATCGTCCCTTATTTCGGTTATCACTCTTTTCTGAGCACCGGTCAATGGGAATGGAAGCGAATTATAACAATCGTTGAATGCCTGGCCCACAAGCGGCATTCTTATACCTTTATCGGCCCGGCTTCTGACATATTTCTGTTTCAGGAGTGAAAGCTGGAGAAAGAAAAGCTCCTCGAACTTCAGCCTATACTTCGCTTTCTCCAGTGAAGCCATATCCTTAGGGAAATGGATGTTTCTGATGGCGAAATGAATAGGTACCAGTCCGTATTGCCTCATAAGATGGTCCGGCATCGACTCTTCGATATATTGGAGTCCTCTTTCGAGGGCATACTCCATCAATTTGTTCATTACCTTCCCGGTGATGCCTCCGTTCTTCAGTTTCTCCGTGCTGGGGTATACACCTGTCATTGTCGAGACTCCGGCCGTTGCTGTTCCGGAAGGTACGGCGTCGATCTCCGGGTGTACCATATTGATCCTGCCGTTGAATGCTGCGGGTTTCCCGAAGAATACGAATTCTGCTCCGGGCTTGAGTTTCTCAGCTACCCATTTGATTCCTTTAAAGAATACGAGCTCGATCTCTCCTGTTCCGTCGCTTATCCAGACACTGAGTCTTTTCTTTTCTATCACATCCACCCGCATCACCCTGGCCTTTATCTGTATGTATGCCATATCAGGTCTGGCGTCTGCGATCCTGACGAACGAACTGCGGTCAATGTATCTGAAAGGATACAGCTTCAGAAGCTCGCCAACCGTTCCGACTGCAAGCTCCTTCTTCAGCAGATTGGCCCTCTTGGGACCCACACCCGGAAGAAATTGAATGTCCATATCCAATCCGTTCTGTGCCATACACTGGCAAATCTAATAAAAAATCCGCTTTCTTCATATAGTTTTTCAGGTAAGATCTGTCGTTATGCGGAAAATGAATGCGATCATTCTATTGGAATATGTGTTGCCTTTCTCAGAATTCTGATGTCGTAACTTTAGGATGACCAAACCTTGGAACACATTGAAGTGGTGTGGAAGTACTTCGATGAGATGGCAGTGTGTTTGAAGGTCTTTGGTTGAAGGCCTTGGAACACGAGCCGGGGAGATTGAGAGAGGTGCACCGGCAGTTTGCGTGTCCGAAGGTTTGGCGGGCAGCATTATTGTACGGGACTGTACGGGGATAGTGCTTTCACCTATAAGTGATGCTTGAAGAAATCGAATTGGCAGTTTCGTGGAAAAATTTATATATTTGTAGGTTAATTAGAAAAACTCCTATAAGAAATATGGCAAGAAAATTAGTTGTGGGCATTACCCAGGGAGACGGCAACGGTATCGGATACGAGGTCATCATCAAGGCTTTGGCGGATGAGAGGATGCTGGATCTCTGCACTCCCGTGATTTACGGATCATCCAAGATATTCGGCTTTTACAAGAAGCAGATCCATAATATCGATCAGATAAATACCAATGTGATAAATTCAGCCAAGGATGTTCATCAGAAGAGGGTGAATATCGTTAACTGCTTGCCTGAGAATGTTTTCGTAGAACCGGGCCAATCGACTGCAGAGTCGGCTAAGGCAGCTATGACATCACTCGAAAGAGCAGTTGAAGATATCAAGGAAGGTTATATCGATGTTCTTGTAACGGCCCCTATCAATAAGAGGGCGATGGCAGGTGAAGGCTTCGGTTATACCGGTCATACGGAATATCTGGAAAAGCAGTTCGGTGTAGATGAAGTGGCAATGATTATGGTGTGCGACAGACTTAAGGTGGGTGTTGTCACAGGTCATATTGCACTCAAGGATGTGGTCGGCAGCATCACTAAGGAAAGGATCCTAAGCAAGCTTCGTCTTATGAAGACTTCTCTGGAAAGAGATTTCGGAATCGATTCGCCGAAGATTGCTGTGCTTGGTCTGAATCCGCACTGCGGAGACGGAGGGCTTCTCGGCGATGAGGAGCAGCAGATCGTCCTTCCAGCTGTACAGGAGGCCAATTCAGAAGGAATCCTTGCATTCGGACCGTATTCTCCGGACGGATTCTTCGGTTCTTCATACAATAAGTTTGATGCGGTATTGGCAATGTATCACGATCAGGGACTTACTCCGTTCAAGGCTTTGGCCTTTGAGGAGGGAGTCAATTATACCGCCGGTCTTCCTGTCGTAAGGACATCTCCGGATCACGGTACTGCTTATGAAATGGCAGGAAGAGATATGGCTGATCCACGTTCGATGATGGCAGCTATATATACGGCAATCGATATCTTCAATCGTCGTGAAGAATATGATGATCTGATTGAGAACCGTATGACCATCAAGATGCCTGATACAGAGATAAAGCCTAAGGGTGGAAGGATCATTGAATAAGCTATGCCGGAAGTAAGTCAACAGGCAAGGCCGCCGATATTTCTTTATACTGACGGAGCCTCCAGCGGAAATCCTGGTCCCGGCGGCTATGGGGTGGTACTTAAATGTGGCACGCATCAGATGGAAATTTCGGAGGGCTTCAGTCTTACGACCAACAACAGGATGGAACTTCTGGCTGTAATCAAGGGCCTGGAGGCCATCAGATGGCAGAATGCCGAAGTACACGTCACCAGTGATTCGTCTTATGTGGTAAATGCAATCAACAAAGGGTGGCTGGAGAACTGGAGACGGAAGGGATTTGCCAAGGTGAAGAATCCCGATCTCTGGATGAGGCTGTTGCCGCTTCTGCAGAAACATAGGGTGGCGTTCCATTGGATAAAGGGACACGCCGGTCATCCGGAAAATGAACGATGCGATGCCCTGGCTGTGGCAGCAGGGGCAGGTGCTGTAGCTAAAGGAATACAATTGCCTCCTGATGCAGGATACAATCCAGAAGAATCACTCTTATAAATACCATTATGAATGTCATCCGTACCGAAATAGAGGGACTTGTAATTCTCGAACCACGCGTTTTCGAGGATAGGCGCGGTTATTTCTTCGAGTCGTTTTCCGAGCGGGAGTTTGCAGAGGCGGTCGGACCTGTGCATTTTGTACAGGATAATGAGAGCAAGTCTTCCTACGGTGTGCTGCGAGGACTGCATTTTCAGAAGCCTCCATATGCCCAGGCCAAGCTTGTGCGGGTGGTCAAGGGATGTGTGCTGGATGTGGCGGTGGATTTGAGGAAAGGTTCTCCGACTTATGGAAAATATGAGGCTGTTGAACTTTCAGAGAAGAATCGCAGGCAGCTCTTTATACCTAGAGGTTTTGCACACGGTTTCTGTGTACTTTCGGATGAAGTCATATTCCAGTATAAATGTGATAATTATTATTCACCTCAGAGCGAAGGTGCGGTGAGATGGGATGATCCGGATCTGTCCATTGACTGGAGAATTCCTGCGGAGGACGTCGTATTATCGGAAAAGGATCGTGCTCATCCAGCCCTGAAAGATCTGGAGGATGTGTTTTACATATAATCGATTCGTGATATGAATATCTTGGTGACAGGTGCCGGTGGTCAGTTGGGAAAGGCTATCAGGAGCATTTCGGACATTTCAGGACATAGATGCCTTTTTGCTGACATCTGTCCTGAAGGAGAAACATTGGCTCTGGATATTACCGATGCGGAGGCCGTCGGCCATATTCTGGATGTCAATGATATTGATGTTGTAGTCAATTGCGCTGCATATACGGATGTGGAAAAGGCTGAGATCGATGAGGAAAATGCATATAAGGTCAATGCCTTTGCGGCCGGGGTAATTGCCGGACAGGTGGCTGAAAGAAATATCTCGCTCATACATATTTCTACTGACTATGTCTTTGATGGACAATCTAATACACCATATGACGAAAACGCTGTCCCGAATCCGTTGAATATCTACGCCCGTACCAAGCTCGATGGAGAAAGACTGATAGCGGCTTCCGGATGCAGACATCTTATCATAAGGACCGCCTGGCTTTATTCCTGCGGTTCGCGCAATTTCTATAATACGATAGTGGAAAAGACTGCTGCGCTGTCGGAAATGAAGGTCGTGGTAGATCAGGTAGGTACGCCTACATATGCACCGGATCTTGCTCAGGCTATATTTCATATGATCGACCGCTGGACAGAAAGGATTTCCGGCGTGTACAATTATACCGGACAGGGTGTCTGCTCCTGGTATGATTTTGCTGTGGCCATAAGAGATGCCGTGGGACATATCTGCCATATAAAGCCTTGCCTTTCTGCTGATTTTCCGACCAGGGCCCGTCGTCCTCATTATTCGGTACTAGATAAGACGAAGATAATGAGGGATTTCGATCTGGATATCCCGCATTGGACAGAATCCTTGCGGATGTGCGTTATGGATTATGAATCCGGACGTTGACAAGACATTATGACATATTATTCATTTTTTGTCTGACTATATGGCAGTCGTTTTTGATATTTGTCCAAATGTCACTATATTTGCAGGTTGTGTGTACCGTGGTGCATACAACCTTTTTCAGATAATAAATATAGTACAGATATGTCATTTACAGACGTTTTCAAAAAGATTTTCGGAACCAAGGCCGACCGTGATATGAAGGCCATCAGGCCTACCTTGGACAAAGTTCTTGAAGCCTACAAGACTATTGATAAACTTTCAGACGACCAGCTTAGAGACAGGTGTCAGGGACTTAAGGATAAGATCCAGGCTGCTATCGCGCAGGATGAGAACCGTATCGCCCAGATCAGGGAGGAACTGGAGAAGGATATTCCTCTTAATCAGAAGGAAACCCTTGCTACTGAGCAGGATAAGCTTGTAAAGAAGGTGGATGAGATCATTGAGAAGGTGCTCGATGAAATCCTTCCTGAGGCATTCGCCATTATGAAATCCACAGCACGCCGTTTTGCTCAGAACCCTGAGATACGTGTGAAGGCTACACAGTTTGACCGTGACCTCAGCACCACCAAGGAGTTTGTTACGATTGACGGTGACTATGCCGTTTGGCAGAACCATTGGCTTGCAGGAGGTAATGAGATGACCTGGGATATGGTCCACTATGACGTCCAGCTCATCGGTGGTATCGTGCTTCATCAGGGTAAGATCGCCGAAATGGCTACTGGAGAGGGTAAGACTCTCGTAGCGACACTCCCTGTATTCCTTAATGCCTTGGCAGGCAAGGGCGTGCACGTTGTGACAGTGAACGACTACCTCTCGAAGCGTGACTCCGAGTGGATGGGACCTCTCTATATGTTCCACGGACTTTCAGTGGATTGTATCGACAAGCATCAGCCTAACAGCGAGGCACGTAAGAAGGCCTATGCCTGCAACATCACCTTCGGTACGAACAATGAATTCGGCTTCGATTATCTCCGTGACAATATGGCCACCTCGATGAAGGACCTTGTCCAGAGGAAGCATCATTTCGCTATTGTCGATGAGGTCGATTCTGTGCTCATCGATGACGCGCGTACCCCTCTGATCA
>JAEIGA010013392.1_pt1 | contig 12485 bp, 11 predicted proteins | sample 9270691 | NCBI WGS metagenome assembly JAEIGA01 (sample SAMN17057246, study PRJNA624740) | gut metagenome | biome: biome; isolation source: fecal sample | host: Bos grunniens | place: China: Xizang | collected 2019
GGGAAAAGCCTATCTGCATATAGCAGCAGGGATGTCTGTTGCGCTTGATGCGAGTGTAGTGGTAACACCGTTTGCCGAGATTTCTTTCGAGGGGGCTGACGATGTTTGCCTGGAGTCTTGTGAGGTTTCTTGTGAGTATAATAGCCTGATGAAGGCCACTGTCGTCATTATCTCATTCAAGGGGAGGTTGCTTACACATATAAATGTAGTAAGTTAAGTGAGCATTATGTTCTTTTGTGACTTAGAAGCTGTTTAAATTTATATCGTCAAGTTTTTTATAGAGCAAAAATTGGATGTTTATTTATATTTTAAGGGCGCATAGCGGGCTATGTAACCGCAAAAAAGAAACAAACAGGCTTTTTTGAATATAAAAAACGACGAAACCGTCAGCTTCTATATGAATATTTTTTTTAGAAATTTAAACAGTTTCTTAATTGGTGCTTTGTAATTCGTTATGTCAACTGCGCGAAATTACATAGCTCGTCGGCGAAACTCGGCACATATAATGGCGGTTGCCATAGATACATTTAGCGACTCGGATGTCTCTCTGCCGATAGGGTAGTTGGGGATAAAGAGACGTTCGGTAATCTCTTTTGCACAATCGCTTCCTATGCCATTACCCTCATTGCCCATTACTATTATTCCTCGGTTTTGAATCTCTTTATCGTACATATTCTCGCCGTCGAGGAAAGTACCGTAGATGGGTGTTTGCTCCTTAAGAGTGGCCAAGAGCTGCGGTAGGTTGGTGTAGTGTACTTTTACGCGTCCTATTGCTCCCATTGTGGCTTGCACTGTCTTGGGATTATAAATGTCGGCTGTCCCAATCGAACAGAAGATGTGTTCTATTCCAAACCAATCGGCAATGCGTATTATAGTACCAAGATTTCCGGGGTCTTGAACGTCGTCGAGTGCCAGGCATAGCTCTTTTGTGGCAATCGTTGGGTCGATGGTATCGTCGCACTGCTTGAATAGTCCTAATATGCCTTGCGGAGCACGCAGAAAACTTACTCGGCTCAGCTCGTCGGATGTTACCTCAATTACTTGTGCCTTTGTATCTAAAGGATGAGACATAAGCCACTCTTTCGTTGCAAGTATTTTTTCACATGGCATTCCTGCGGCTATAAGGTCGCAGACGGTTTTTCCTCCTTCTGCAACAAAAAGTTTGCTCTCTTTGCGGTATTTTTTCTGTTCGAGCGAGCGTATCAGTTTCTGCAGTTGTTTACTTAACATAGTATATTCTATTAAAGTGTTGCAAATCTACCTTATTTCTGCGAGGTTTTTTGTATATTTGCAAGATTTTTTTCCATTTTAGGAGAATTGTGTATATGAGTTTTAGAGATTTATCTGTAAAAAATGCTGCATTTATGCTTTTAACGCTGTTGCTGCTGTCGTGCTCGACTACTAAGTTCGTGCCCGATGGCGAGCATCTGCTCTCGCGTGTGCATATTGTATCGCAACACGATAGGTCTCTCGCGGTGAAGGCGCAGAGCTACATAAGACAGCACCCTAATTCGAAATGGTTCAGTCTGGTAAAAGTACCACTTGGTATATATTCGTTGGCAGGGCGCGATACTACAAAATGGGGGAACAGGGTGTTGCAACGCATTGGCGAGGAGCCTGTTATATACAGTTCTTCGATGGCCGAACTTACACGATACAATATGGAGCAGATGTTGCGTAATGATGGTTATCTGCACGCAACGGTGGATTTTGATACGCGTGAGGTGGGCGATAAACAGGTTGAGACGATTTATTATCTGCACGAGCGTAATCGTTATACTGTTACCTCTATCAGGATGGAGACTGACGATGAACGTGTGGCTGCTATCATAAAAGCCGATTCGGCAGCTTCGTTGTTGCATACAGGAATGCCTTTCAGTATTGATATCCTTGATGCAGAGCGTCGCAGAATTACCGCTTTGCTGAAAGAAAAAGGGTATTATCGCTTCCAAAAGGATTATATAACATTTGAGGCCGATACGGCGCATTACTCGACCAATGTTGGTGTCAAAATGAATATATCACTTTTTCGTGACAACAATAGCTATGTATATACTCCTCATAAGCAGTATCGCATAGGCAATGTCTCGTTTGTATCGGGCGCAGGGTTGCGATTGAACAGTGACGAACTTGCAGCTTGCGACACAATAGAGTGGGACAAATATCGTCTCTTGTATAAGAACGAGATACCTCTGCGCCTTAATGTGATAGCCAAAAATACATACATAGAACCGGGTGAATTGTATTCGCAGAGTGTAGTCGACCGTACACATAACTCTTTTGCGCAGCTGTCGGCATTGCGCTATACGTCGCTGAGAATGGAGGAGCGTCCCAATAGCTCTATTCTCGATTGTTATGTGATGTTCGAGAAGAGCAAGCGTCGTTCGCTATCCTTTGAACTTGAGGGGACAAATACGGCGGGTGACCTTGGTGCGGCTGCGTCGGTGACATTCTCGGACAAGAACCTCTTTAGGGGTTCCGAGTTATTGTCGTTGCGTCTTTTTGGTGCGTATGAGGCTATCTCGGGGCTCAGCGGATATACTCGTGACAGCTATTTCGAATATGGTGCCGAGCTTAGTTTGCGTCTCTATGGCGGAGTGCTCTCATCGCTGTTGCCTCTTGAGTCGCAGCGCAGGTTGCAGAAGTCGTCTACTCTGTTCTCTATAAAATTCGACTCGCAGGAGCGCCCCGAATTTGACCGTCAGATACTATCGGGTGCTTGGAGCTATTTGTGGAGTAAAAAGGCACAGTCGTCGCATAAGTTTGATTTCCTTGATTTAAACTATATATACGTACCCTGGATTTCGGACACCTTTAAACGTGATTATCTCGATAGTATTTCGAATCGTAATTCTATTCTGAAATACAACTACGAGAACCTGCTTATCACAAAGCTCGGTTATCAGTACAACTATAATTCATCGGTTGGTGCAGGTAGGGATACACAACGGACGATGTTTGCGGTGAGAACAAATATAGAGTGTTCGGGTAATCTGTTGCGAGGCCTTAACAGCCTTTTTGGCGGACACAGAAACAGTGAGGGGCAATATACGTTTATGAATATAGCATACGCGCAATATGTAAAGGGCGACCTCGATTTTACAACGTATCTGAATATTGACGAAAGAAACTCTTTTGTGGTGCATCTTGGTGTAGGTGTTGCCTATCCATACGGTAATTCTACTGTACTGCCATTTGAGAAACGCTATTTTGCCGGTGGAGCAAATGGACTAAGAGGATGGACGGTGCGTGGAGTGGGCCCGGGAAGCTACCGCAGCAGTGATAGTAATATCGATTTTATAAATCAGTCGGGTGACTTGAAACTTGATTGCAGCTTCGAGTTGCGCTCGCACCTTTTTTGGAAACTGCATTCGGCGCTTTTTATTGATGCCGGAAATATATGGACGTTGCGATACTATCGTGAGCAACCGGGTGGACAGTTCGATATAAAGAGCTTTCACAAGGATATAGCATTCTCATACGGAATGGGACTTAGGTTCGAACTCGACCTGTTCGTCTTTCGTTTAGATGCAGGTATGAAGGCGCTTAATCCTGCTTATCACGGAAAAGAGAGGTATCCGCTTTTGAACCCCGATTTCAGCAGGGATTTTGCATTGCACTTTGCAATAGGTTATCCTTTCTGATATTGGTGCTATTTGTAGAAAAATAAAAAAAATATATATATGAAAATTCGTTTTATGAGCATCGGTAGCGGCAGTTGTGGCAACTGTTACTACCTTGGAGTAGACGATTATGGTATTCTGATAGACGCAGGAATACCGTCGAAGATAATAAGAGCTACTCTTAAACGCGAGGGGATTCCCTTTGAGAGTGTCTGTGCTGTGTTTGTTACTCACGACCACGCCGACCACATAAAGGCTTTGGGTGTGATTGCTTCTAAGGCAAATATACCTGTTTATGCTACACGTGACACACATCGAGGCATAAATAATAATTACTGTATGAGTAAGCCCATTGACCCTATGTATGTGCGATACGTCGTAAAAGGGGAGGCTACACAGTTTCGTGCCTTTTCGATAACTCCTTTTGAGGTTCCGCACGATGGTACCGATAATGTTGGTTACTTTATAGAGATTGGTGATATAAAATTCTGTATTGCTACCGACCTTGGAACTATTACCGACGAGGTGTCTTATTACATAGATAAGGCAAATTACCTTGTCATTGAGTCGAACTACGAGGAGCAGATGCTGATGATGGGGCGCTATCCGCAGTTCCTGAAGGAGCGTGTATCGGGTATGACGGGACATTTGAGTAATCAGGCGACTGCACAGTATCTTGCCAAGAATATAAACGAGCATCTTAAATCTATCTGGCTTTGCCATCTTAGCGAGGAGAATAATCATCCTGAGCTTGCTTATAAGACAGTGCAGATGGAGTTTGCAAGGTATGGTGTTATTGTTGGAAAAGATGTGGCGCTGTATGTCCTGAAACGTGCAACACCGTCGCCGATGTATTATCTCGATTAGCAGAATAAAAAGGTATTGCCTTAAATGGTCTTTTCTTAAATGAAAATTTATACCTTTGCAATCTGATTTATATACGATTAACCTAAAAATAGATAAGAACTAAAAATTATACTAAAATGAACTTTGTACAAGAACTTAAATGGCGTGGTATGATTCAGGATATGACGCCCGGAACCGAGGAACAGCTTCAAAAGGAGATGACAACAGCTTATCTGGGTATTGACCCTACAGCCGATTCGCTTCACATTGGCCACCTTGTAGGTGTAATGATGTTGCGTCATTTCCAGCGTTCGGGACATAAACCCATTGCGCTCATTGGTGGTGCTACCGGTATGATTGGTGATCCTTCGGGTAAGTCAAAAGAGCGTGTTCTCATTGATGAGGAGCGTCTGCGTCACAATCAGGAGGCTCTTAAGAAGCAGCTTGCTCGTTTCCTCGATTTTGAGAGCGATGCTCCCAATGCTGCTATCCTGGTAAATAACTACGATTGGATGAAGGAGTTTTCATTCCTCGATTTCATCCGCAATGTGGGCAAGATGATTACCGTAAACTATATGATGTCTAAAGACTCGGTTAAGCGTCGTCTATCGGGTGAGGCAGGAACAGATGGTATGTCTTTTACCGAGTTTACCTATCAGTTGTTGCAGGGGTACGATTATGTGCATCTTAACGAGACTCAGGGTTGTAAACTGCAACTTGGTGGTGCCGACCAGTGGGGTAATATTACAACCGGTACCGAGATGATTCGCAAAATGTCGGGCAATGAGGTGTTTGCGCTCACCTGTCCTCTTATCACAAAGGCTGATGGAAAGAAATTCGGTAAGACCGAGCAGGGTAACATCTGGCTCGATAAGCGTTACACTTCGCCTTATCATTTCTATCAGTTCTGGCTTAATGTGAGCGATGAGGATGCCGATAAGTATATCAAGATATTCACCTCACTCGATAAGGAGGAGATTGATTCTATCATTGCTCAGCATGCCGAGGCTCCTCATCTTCGTCTGCTTCAGAAACGTCTTGCTCAGGAGGTTACTGTTATGGTTCACGGACAGGAGGAGTATGACAAGGCTGTTGCTGCATCTGGTATTCTCTTTGGTAACGCTACATCCGAGGCGCTTCGCTCACTCGACGAAGAGACCCTTTTGGCTGTTTTCGATGGTGTACCTCGCTTCGAGGTTGCGCGCTCTTTGATAGAGGAGGGTGTTAAGGCTGTAGACCTTACTGCCGAGCACGCTGCAATTTTTGCGTCAAAGGGCGAGATGCGTAAGTTGGCACAAGGTGGTGGTATCTCTATCAATAAGGAGAAACTTGCAGCCTTCGACCAACTGATAGGTGTTGAGAATTTGCTTAACGATAAGTATATTCTTGTTCAGAAAGGAAAGAAGAACTACTATCTTATTATAGTAAAGTAATTATAATTGATTGAAAGTATAGTGTGCGCAGGGTTTACCATCTGCGCACACTGTTTTTTTTAAAATATCGCCTCTCGTTGATTTACAAAAGGTTGCGATTTTTTAATATTTGAAATGAAAAATATTCCTAAAAAAGTTGGCTTTAAATTTTGCAGGAATGAGATAAATTACTACCTTTGCAACGCTTTTAAGAGGCAGATGCGCTGTTAGCTCAGTTGGTAGAGCAATTGACTCTTAATCAATGGGTCCAGGGTTCGAGTCCCTGACGGCGTACAAAGAGGTAGCTGATGAGGCTGCCTCTTATTTTTTTGATAAAATTCTTCAGACTGTTTGTATTACCTGCCCAATAAAGAGGCTCAACGTAAAATTCGGTATATATTGGGGCACAGTCGCTCGCCACCTTTTGTTCTAAATTACTCGATGGGTAACATTACTCATTCGTCTGCTCGTTTGTTATGTGTATCTGTATCTGTATCGCAAGAGGTAGTTGGATTTTGTCAAATCGCCCTCTACATCTAACGCCAAAGTATATTCGATTGTGACAAAAAAAGTATAAAAATAGGTTTTAAAAGCTCCTTATTTCGCCCCTAATCACAGAATTTTGCCCCTATTTATCTATTTTATCCACTATAAATGGCTGTAGTCCCTAAAATTTCTCCTCGTTGTATTGGTGTCATATTTTTGCAGCGAAACAACTAAAAAAGTAAATAAAAAATGAGACTAAAAACGGTATGTGGTTTTGGTGATTCGGTGATGAAAGGTATCGTTATCGACAAAAATAATTCTCAAGAGGGAACTGTAAAATATAAAATAAGTGATTTGGGTTTTGCTGCACGTTGCCGTGTGAACTTAGGCATTGAGGTGGAGAATTTTGCTCGTTTCGGCAGTACGGTTGCACAGGCTATGAAATATATCGAAAGGTATACCGATAGAATTAAAAAGTCGGACTATGTTCTTTTTGAGTATGGTGGTAATGATTGTAACTATAATTGGAAGGATATTTCTGATGCTCCCGATGCAATACATCATCCGACTGTGAAGATAGATGATTTTGTTAGATTGTATAGTGAAGTTATTGATAAGGTGAGGAGTCTTGGAGCGCGTCCGGTGTTGTTGTCATTGCCTATTCTTGACCCCGAGAAATACTTCCGTCATCTCTCTAAAGGGCTTAATGCCGATAATATACTCAGATGGCTGCATGGCTCTATTATGAATCTCGACCGTTGGCACGAGAGGTATAATATGGAGATTTTTCGTTTAGGGGTGCTGAAACAGGTACCGGTGATTGATATTACATCGGTTTTTCTTGAAAGAAGAAATCATTTTGAGTATTTGTGTGACGATGGAATACACCCTAATGACGATGGGCACGCTCTTATCGAGAATGCTATTATGGAATATCTGCGCAGGCTTAAGATTGTTGCTTGATGTAGATTGTTTGTTTTTGACCGCCGCAGCCCGACAATTAAATTGCCGGGCTGCATTTTTTATCTCGTCTATTATTTCAATCTGTTTTAAATTCCAATATGGCGCTTATTTGGTGGTTGAAAGGGTAGTGGCTCACCTCTTGCAACTCCTCTTCTATGCGTATGAGGCGGTTATACTTTGCAGTGCGTTCGCCGCGACTCATAGAGCCTGTTTTTATCTGTCCTGCGTTGGTGGCTACGGCGATGTCGGCGATAGTGCAATCTTCGGTCTCGCCCGAGTGGTGGCTTATGATGGTTGCGTAACCGTTGCGTTTGGCATACTCGATTGCATCGAGTGTCTCGCTAAGAGTACCTATTTGGTTAGGTTTTATGAGTACGGCATTACCGCATTGCTGCTCAATGCCTCGGCGCAGATAGCGTATGTTTGTTACAAAGAGGTCATCACCTACAAGCTGACAACGGTTGCCGAGTGCAGAGGTGAGTTCGCTCCATCCTTCCCAATCGTTCTGTGACATTCCATCCTCGATGCTGTCGATGGGGTAGGTATTGACAAGTTTAGAGAGGTAATCGACCTGCTGAGACGAGGTGCGGCTTTTTCCGTTTGGTTGGAAGAGGGAGTAATCGTATCGTTCGTCGCTGTAGAATTCCGATGCGGCGCAGTCGAGAGCAATACTTATCTCTTTACCGGGCTTGTATCCTGCCGATTCTATGGCGTATGTTATGCTGTCGAGGACATCTTCGATGCTTTTGAAATTAGGAGCAAAGCCGCCTTCGTCGCCTACTGCGGTGCTTAGTCCGCGATTGCGAATCACCTGTTTAAGACTATGGAATACCTCGGAACCCATTCTTATGGCTTCGCGAAGCGACTTTGCTCCAATGGGACGTATCATAAACTCTTGAAAGGCTATTGGGGCATCGGAGTGACGTCCGCCGTTTACAATGTTTATCATTGGTACGGGGAGTATATGGGCATTGGAACCACCTATGTAACGGTAGAGTGGCAGATGCAATGCTTTTGCTGCTGCGTGTGCCACTGCTAATGAGACACCAAGGATTGCGTTAGCACCTAAACGGCGTTTGTTGTCCGAACCATCTAATCTTATAAGCGTGGCATCTATGCTGCGTTGCTTCATTGCGTCAAGCCCTATGAGGGATGGGGCTATTCGGTGATTGATGTGGTTGATGGCACAGCGTACTCCTTTACCATTGTATCGCGATGATTCGTTATCGCGTAACTCTATTGCTTCGTTTTCGCCGGTGGATGCTCCCGATGGTACCGAGGCGCAGGCGCGTGTACCGTCTTCCAATGTTACTTCTGCTTCGATGGTGGGTGTGCCGCGCGAGTCGAGTATCTCGCGTCCTTTGATTGCTGTTATTTTCATATATGGTTAGTTATGGTTATCTGTTATCTAAACAAGTTAATACTATAATGGTTTGTTGTAAACCCTTAAGAATCTTATAAAAAATCGTGAGTAAAGGGATCTGTCGTTTTACTGACTGTGAAAAAAATAAAACCGGCTGTTTATGTTTTGCTTTTTTAATGAATAATTGCTATTTTAGCAAAATATTTTTGTAACGTTTAAAATTATATATTATATGAGTGAAATTAAGGATAGTATGCTCCAGCGTTTTATGGAGTATGTGAAATTTGATACACAGTCGGACGATGATGCAGCTTCGGTTCCTACTACCGAGGGGCAGTTTGTTTTTGCGCGTTATCTTGAGCAGAAACTTCGTGATATGGGACTCACCGAAATTGTGCTCGATGATAAAGGTTATCTTTATGCAACACTGCCTGCAAATTGCAGCCGCGAACTTCCTACAATAGGTTTCATTGCGCATTTGGATACAAGCCCCGATATGAGTGGAAAAGATGTGAAACCTCGTGTTGTTGAGGCTTATGATGGTGCAGATATTGTTCTGGATGGCGAGGCTGGTATTGTGCTCTCTACTGTGGATTTCCCCGAGGTGAAGGATTATGTAGGTCACGACCTTGTCGTTACCGACGGTCATACACTGCTTGGCGCCGATGATAAAGCGGGTATTGCAGAAATTGTATCGGCAATCGATTATTTGCAGCAGCACCCCGAGATTGAGCACGGAAAGGTGCGTATCGCGTTTAACCCTGACGAGGAGGTTGGTCGCGGTGCACATAAATTCGATGTGCCTCTCTTTGGATGCGATTGGGCTTATACGGTTGATGGCAGCTGCGAGGGCGAGATTGAATTCGAGAATTTCAATGCGGGCAGTGCTACATTCAAGATTCAGGGACGTAATGTTCATCCCGGATATGCCAAAGGTAAGATGTTAAATGCTCTTCGTGTTGCAAATGCTATTGTTGAGGCTATACCGGCCGAGGAGTCGCCCGAGTGTACCGAGGGATACGAGGGATTCTATCATCTTATGGGAATTAACGGTGGTGTAGACTCGGCATCGGTGTCGTATATCATCCGCGACCATAGCAAGGATATTTTCGAGCGCCGAATGAAATTTATGGGTGAGGTAGCGCAACTGATTAACAACCGTTACGGTGAGGGAACTGTGGCACTCGACCTTAAGGTGCAGTACCGAAATATGCGTGAAATGGTTGAGCCTAAGATGTTTATAATTGAGCTGGCAAAGAGTGCTATGCAGCAGGCAGGGGTAGAGCCTCGTGTTAAGCCTATTCGTGGTGGTACAGATGGTGCGCAACTCTCATTTATGGGATTGCCTTGTCCCAACCTCTTTGCCGGTGGTATTAATTTCCATAGTCGATACGAGTTCGTTTCGTTGCAGGTAATGGAGAAGGCTGTAATGACTATTGTGAAGATTATTGAGGGTGTAGCAAAAGGGTGTTAATATAAATTTTTTATAAAATGTCTCTGTTTAGAGTTATTCTGTGCATATTGTTTCCACCGCTTGCAGTTATTGACAAGGGGTGTGGCTCTATTGTAATTGTTACTTTACTGACACTGTGTGCATGGGTGCCAGGGGTGTTAGCTGCATTAATTATTTTGAATAAAAATGAATAATGGAACAGACCGAATATTTGCGTGATTATGAGAAGCGTCTGCAGAACGAACTTCTTAAGTTATGTACAAACTATAAAATGCTTGATGGTGTGCTTCTATCGTCCGAGGATGTAGAAGGACGATGGGAGGCAATTGCTCTCGATTATATGGCCGATGCTGTGACACAGATAAATCAATATCCCACAGTGGCTGTTGCTTGGGCGGGCTATCTTGGTATGGCGGTTGCTAATTTCTGGGATAAGGATTGGGAACTGCATTGTGGCGACGAATATAAATCTTTTTACGGTGCCGATGGATTCGATGATATGGACGAACATATAATTCGTGATATTATAGGATTCCCTCTTGAGTCGTCATACGCAAAGGAGATTGAGGAGATGATGCGCCGTTGTGCCTACTCGGCGCTGACGCTCATAAGACACGAGAATATTGAACCGCAGAGCCCTATGGCATATTATACTTTTGCACGTACTGTAAAGGTTATGTATCGTATAGGTGCTGCGATTGAGTTAAAGAGGCTTGGGTATAAATTCGAGAAGATTGGTCTTCCCTCTTGCTGATTATGGACGAACTCTTGCAAAAAGCATTGTGCATTGCTATGCAGGCGCACGAGGGGCAAACCGATAAGTCGGGGCGGCCATATATAGAGCATCCGCTGCGTGTGATGGCAATGGGAAGCTGCGACGAGGAACGTATCGTGGGGATATTGCACGATGTTATCGAGGATAGCAGTTGGACACTGCAACAATTGCGAGACGAGGGCTTTCCCGATGATATAATAGAGGCTGTTGATGCTGTAACAAGGCGTGTCGACGAGACATACGAAAGGTTTATAGCACGTGTCTCGCGAAATAAGTTGGCAGTGGCGGTGAAGCTGAACGACCTTACCGATAATATGGATATTCGCCGTCTGCCTTATCTGTCGGATAAGGATATAAAGAGGTTAAAGCGTTATCTGAAGGCTTATAAGCGTTTGAGGGGCGAACCTGTTTACTCGGTAGAGGCTGCCAGAAAGGAGTTCCCTAATGCTTATAATCCGTGGAGTGCCGAGGATGATGAACTGCTTGAACGTATGTGGCGAGAGGGGATTGGCATTGAAGAGCTATCGAAACATTTTGAGAGAAAAGTCGGTGGTATACGTTCAAGAATCGCAAAACTAAAATTGGACGAAGATATTCAGTAAACCTAAAAAAACAATCGTCTCCATCAGCGCGCTGATGGAGACGATTGTTTTTTTAGAATTTTCGGAATTGCAGTTTTACCGAATCTGATTTAAGTGTCATTCTGCTTCGGTTGAGTTTTATTATTTCGAAACGTTCGCTATTGCTGTATAATCCGTGACTTCTGAGAATTGGGCATTTGGGATCTATCCTCTGTATGAAGAGTGAGTCTCCTGTATTTTGAAAGCGTCCATAATGATGACCTATACATATAAGTTTAAGTTGCACATACCAAAAATAATTTTTCTCTTTTGTATTTTGTATGCTGCCATCGGGCTTTTCAATCTCTAAAAGTTTCCACATTCCACCAAAGTCACCATTCTTATCCTCTTTTTGGCAACTGCATATAAATAAAGAAGATAGTAGTATCAGTATTATTTTTTTCATTTTAGCTCTTCTTTAGAAATTTATAATTCCATTCTTTCGTATTATGAGCATTACACCTGTGTTGTCGTTGTATAGCTCGCCATTGTCGAATGCAAATGAGGCTGTGGCACTCCAATCTTTTACCCACGAGGGCGAGTAGGTTAGCTCGAATAGTCCCGATAGGTTTCCTTTTATATCGGTAAATGGGCGGTCATAACTGCCCCAATTGTTTGATTTTGTAAGCAACATTCTGTAACCTAAGGATTTTAGCGGTTGTCCCTCTATACCAAAATGAAAGGCTTCTACTCGGTTGTTGTAGGGTGATAGAATGTGATTTTCGTTATAAATTGGAGATGTCACGAGTGGAGTACCAATTGTCATTCCATAGTTGAACCAACCGTTGTACCACTCGTGGTTGTAATTTCGGTCTCTACAGCTTATTTGGTCGGGTATCATATCGGTTGCATCGTGATAGACTGCACCGCCTTGGTTCTTAAGGTTGAAATATTCAACAGCTACAGCTGTTACCCAATTACAATTTTTCAGAGTGAGTTCAATA
>JAEIGA010013393.1_pt1 | contig 12485 bp, 21 predicted proteins | sample 9270691 | NCBI WGS metagenome assembly JAEIGA01 (sample SAMN17057246, study PRJNA624740) | gut metagenome | biome: biome; isolation source: fecal sample | host: Bos grunniens | place: China: Xizang | collected 2019
AACCAACTGAGCTAAGAAAGCATGGTGCCGAAAACAGGACTTGAACCCGTAACCTACTGATTACAAATCAGTTGCTCTACCAATTGAGCTATTTCGGCATAAGTGGCCGCATACCAGATTCTCACTGGATAGACATGTGCTAATCACGCAAGTCTAGCGACATATTATGGTGGAGAATAGGGGGATCGAACCCCTGACCTTCACGGTGCAAACGTGACGCTCTCCCAGCTGAGCTAATTCCCCAAGGCACTCAAACCTTTCAATTTGAGTTCTATGGTTAGGGCATAACTTTTTCTGTTTCCTAACTTTAACCACTCTTAAGTTGTGGTGCACTTTATGATGCGGCGCTTGGCGCCAACACGGGTTTGGATTGTCTCACGACAAACCAATAATTGTTAAGCTCTTGGCTTTCTCACAGTCCCCACGGGATACTCGAGCTTTCACGGGCAGTCCGAAGACTTCCGAGGCCATTAATCTTATCAAATATTTATTAATAAATTTCTTAAATATATTATATCAAATATTATAGTAAAAATCAACAATATTTTTTACAAAATTACTTAATTTTTACAACATCTAATCGCATATATTCAGTAAGAGAATAACAATTTAGTTCTCTACCATCATATATTTTCTTTTTACTAGATACTAGAGCTGCGTCTCTTAAGCGTAGCATGTGCCAAGTAATTTCATTTATGGTTAATTGTTTTAAATCCTCACTCTCTGTTTCTTTTAACATTTGAGGACCAAATGCTTCACCATGAAACTCATCTTGTAGTACGCTTAATATTAGTTTTTGTTTATATGATAATTTTACTTCTGCTATATTTAACATATAACCAGCCCCAATCTATATTTTCTTTTCATTTATATTTTAATTATAATATAAATTGGTACTTGTAATCAACTATTTTTAGCAAAATTCTTCATAATTTTCTAGTGCTTCTTTTGCCATTATTTTTACTTCTTCTTCATCAGGAAATGGATCGGCATCATTTGCACTTTCAAAGCTAGGCCAATCATAAACTCCAGCACTATCAAGAGCTGCGTAATTTATTCTATCCTCAAGTAGTTCTAATAATTCTGCTTCTGTCAGTATATATCTTTTTTCTACCATAATAATTCTCCTAACCTATAATATATGGACTAAAGTTGTGTCCAAACTTGTCTATTAATACTGGCTCATCTATTTCATATCCTATTCGTTCTTCTCGATTGAAAGCATACCATTGTTCCTGTCTAGTATTTGGATAAAGACCTGGCTCAATATAAATAACTATTGCGTAATCGTAGTAGCCATCTTCAAAGATGTCGCAACGATTTCTCTTAGCACATAGAGCTGCGTCTTTAAATGTTCTAAAATAACCTACAGGACGTTGGTCATCTACCTGATCTTCTCTTAAACGAACGGTAGTTAAAAAATACATAATACCACCCTTACTTTTTCTTTATTATTTATTAAGCCAGTCTTTGCGACGCTGAATAGCAGCAGCAATGCGCTCCTCTTCTATAAGTTTCAATGCTTCCTGTTCAATCTTTGCGTCCTCTTCTTTGGTGTAGATTTCTATTATCTTGGTTAAACTACTTGGTTTATAGTCAAGATCTACCTTCATATTATCCACTCGGATAACACAATTAGATAAATCTATTTCAGGAAACGTCGCAGTATATATTTCTGCTACGGTAGATGGAGTCTCAGCATTTTGTATTCCAAATTTTACCTCGAATCCTCCTAATCCAAAGACCTGTGTTATTTCATAGTCGCGCCCACTTTTCTTTGTATCAGCCACAACTTTGTTTTTCTTATTAAATAAACCCATTAGTTACCTTCTTTCTTTATCAATGGTGCCCCTGACAGGACTTGAACCTGTACCCTCTTCAGACTAGTTCCTAAGACTAGCGTGTCTACCAATTCCACCACAAGGGCTTATCGTGGTGCCGATACCAAGGATCGAACTTGGATTAAAACCTTACCATGGTCTCGTAATACCACTATACTATATCGGCATGGTACAGGAAGTAGGACTCGAACCCACGACCAAAGAGATATAAGCTCCTCACTCTAACCAGCTGAGTTATTCCTGTATATAAAATGGTGGAGAGAGACGGATTTGAACCATCGAACCCGAAGGAACAGATTTACAGTCTGCCGCGTTTGACCACTTCGCTACCTCTCCACATGGTCGGCAAGATTTGACTTTCACAAATAAGAGAGTTATTCCTATACCCGGTGTGAGTACTCCATACTTATGACGGAATATTATTCTCCGTACCAGACAAGCGTATTACCTCTACCCCTCCCCAGGGGAGCTGCTAAATATTACAGCGATACTTACCGATAACTGGGGTGCCATGTAGGAATCAAACCTACGCATACTAGAGCCACAATCTAGCGTGTTAATCACTTCACCAATGACACCATAAATGGCGCCGTGCACAGGATTCGAACCTGCAAGCCCTTTCAGACCAACGGTTTTCAAGACCGCTCCCTCACCACCCGGACACACGGCATGTTTTTATTTATAATATACTGCATCATACATAGGCGCAAAATGTTTGATATGGTTATGAGTTAAAATACCAAGTGTTTTCTCTGTTCCATCTATTAATTTAATATTTATTCTAGCTGTATCAGTTGTTAGAGATGATCTACCTCTAGGAGCTGTCATTTTTTTAGCTGCATCTTCCAAGTATTTCATGTCTATGGTATTTATTTCTACTGCCCCCTCTTTACTACGAATTACAAATACAGGTCTACCATTTTCTAATAATGGCGTAACATCTTTCATACTACCACACCAATTGATATGGTATTCTTCATGAATATCAGTAATAATCAAATGAGTTTTAACCATTACTTCGTTCATAGTTCTCCTCCTGTAATGTAGTAAAAAATTTCATAATATCTTCATTTACCTCAGTAGTAACTATATCTTCACTACGAGGTGCAGGTTTAGACTTATGATGAGGGTTTTGTTCTTTCCAACATTTTAAAAAATGTGTTGCTATTTCTTCCTCATTGTTAAGTTCTTTCCCACATGTTGGACATATATATATCATAACCATCAACTCTTTCATTATAATATGGCGTCCACTCAGGGATTCGAACCCCGGACACTCGCCTTAGAAGGGCGATGCTCTATCCAGCTGAGCTAAGCGGACATTTTTATTGCTTCTTTTAGTCTTTTAAACCAAGAACTTTTATATCCTAAAAATCGTTCTTCATGTTTAAGTTCATAATAATGTTCTAATATACTATAAACTTTATATTTAATTGGTTGTTGGTTAAATAAAGCAACTGATGCCTTATATCTATATTTTTCTTCTAATGCTAAATATTCATCTACTGCCATATAAACCTCTCCCTTTTTAATTTCATTATGGCGTCCACAGAAGGGCTCGAACCTTCGCGCCAGTAAAACTGACCTAAGAGTTTAGCAAACTCTCCTCTTCACCAACTTGAGTATGTGGACAATTGGGAGCCAAGCTGGAGACTCGAACTCCAGAACTATGGTTTCCGCTTCGCGCTGCTACTCGCCATAGTCGTTGCCATTTACTTTATCATAGTTTCGAACCTATTCAATTTCAATTCCTAATTCACACAAGGCATGTTCTATTTTCTTTTTACGCAATAAGTTTCTTTACGACATATAACTTCTTCTTTGGTAATACAGAAGCCAGGTGCCATAATACCTCCTACACATTTTTGATGTGTAAAACATCTGGTTTGTGTACGGGTTTCTATACAAGGATGTTCCTTGATGTATTGGATCTCTCGGTAAATAAACCAAATTGCTACTAACAACATTATAATTATAATGGCTGATAATATAAACCCACAAATTTTTTCTTTCATAAGAACTCCTTTAAAAATGGTAGCAGCTACTGGAATCGAACCAGTGGCCTTCGGGGTATGAATCCGATGCTCTAGCCATCTGAGCTAAGCTGCTATAAAATGGTGCGCCATCTAAGACTCGAACTTAGGACCTTCCGCGTATCAGACGGACGCTCTAACCAACTGAGCTAATGGCGCATAGTTAATATATAGTGTAGTTAAAAGAAGAAAATACAAAAGGAGGCTATTTAGCCCCCGGTTTCTTGTATTATTCTGCTACTATTACTGTGTATTTAGTAAGCATTTTTTCTCCGCGAGCTTCTTTATTTTTAGAAACTAAATTTTTTGTTGCTAGTGAACTTAATGTTGCTCTAACACTTTGAATTGTTAGTCCTTCTGTTTTAGTAACAACATCTTCAGCAAATGCTGTTCCATTAAAATCTTCCTTTAAGATATTTAAGATTTTTTCTTGTTTGTCAGTTAATTTCTTTTCCATAATTTTTCACCCTTATGTCTTTTGACATTCCTTTCTTAATTTTTTTTACATTTTAATTATACTATAATTTTTTCCAAATTACAAGTATTTTTTAAAATTATTTTAAACAAGAGGTATCTTATTCCTCTACAAGATATTAAACGCCTGAATAGGAATTACCGGCTGCAATAGCGGGACTGACCTCATTTCATTTAATATCTTATAGAGAAATAAGATTATAGTTTTCAGCATTCCTTCAGTCTTATGGGTAAGCAATGCTTAAGCGCCCATTATTTTATTTCCATCAATAACGACGGGGAAGTTTCCTGACGCCCGAGCTTCCAAATCGGTCTGGTCATTTGCCATCTAAACTATAAAACTTGGCACGGATGAGACAGCCTCCGTTTCAATTTAATTTGTTTTTTTAAATTGATAAATAAATTATATCAAATAAATAACCATTTGTGAAGTATTATTTTAAATAAAATCAGTTAAAACTAAATCACCTATTTGATAAGTTTCTTCTAGTACACGAGGAAATTCCTTATAGCATTTGATAACTCCGTCTTTAAATAAATGTATTAGTTTGTCATCTTCATAAAATTTATAAGCTTGCTCTAATGTACAATCCCAATTATCAAATTCAGGATAATATCCATATCTAGTTTTGAACTCTACTTTTTTTCGTATATACATACTAACACTCCTTTCAATTATATCTCTTTCATTTATTACATCTATATTATATCAAATCAATGAGAGAATTACAACTCTTATTTAATTTTTTATCTTATAAAATGCCGAAGGTCAAAAAATAATAATATATATATAATGATTAAAATAAATAATATATTATTGTTCCAATTGTCAAGTTATTTGAGAATTATTTTTTACTTACATATATATTATATATCTACTAAAGTATTTTGTCAAGATCTAATTTAATATTTTTTTATAGTTTTCAAAAGGAGCTGTGAAATATTATAATTAATTTGTAATTAAAAAAAGGAGAAATTATATATGATAAAATGGCTAAGAAAATTATTTAAGTGTTATCATAGATGTCCTAATAATGGTTGCATTCATAATGGAAGAAATCATTATTGTGAGCGTAATGGTAATTGTCAATACAAAAACAGGAACAAAGCAAAATAATTTAAAAAAAGACTTGAATTAAAGTCATTATTATGATATAATTGATTTGTAAATTGAAAGAAAAACTTTCAATTATAGTTCCTTCGGGAACGACATTACCGAATGGTAGTGAAAGGTAGACTGCTGGCGCATGTAGTGTTAGCTGATCACAGGCTATAGTAATAGGAGCCCTGGTAAAATGGGGTTGATTGTAAAGTTTAAGTGATTACGGTTGCTTAAGCAGAACATGAACGATATTTTATTAGCGTGATAATTGATGCTTGGGCTAGTGTATCTAATTAGTACACTTGCTAAAAATCGGTATAATTGCTAAATTACGACAGTCTTAGATACTCGGATGAGTAGGGCAAGCGGTGGGGATCTCGAAGCGCGGTGGACGGAATCATGATCGTCGGAAGCGCGGGGGGCACGGCCAGATAGTTCGAAGCTATACTGCGTTCCGCTCCCCCCGATTACAATGAATTAAAAGGAGGGTTTATAATGCCTAAAGATTTACAACAATTAATTTTTATGCGTAAAGAATTAATAGAGCAACCAAGCTCATTTAAAAATAAACGCTCTATTCGTAAAATAGATAAGAAAATTAAAAAAGTTATTAGAGCATTCGCTAAAGAACAAGCTGATAAATTATATGATAAAATGTATGATTTATGTTATTCAATAGTAAATGCAAATTTTCAGTAAAAAAACTTGAAAATAAGAACCGAATTAATATATAATTATATTATAAATAAAAAACACGAATTATTTATTCGAAAGGAGTGTTGGATATGGATAATGTAAGTAATAAAGCAAAGATTATATATGCTGCACTTAAAGAATTAGGTGCTGTTGACAAAGAAAATAAAACTACTTCTTATGCTATATTAGATTATATTGTAGAAGAAGCTGAGGAATTACAAGAAAATGAATTACTTAAAGATATTCCAGAACAAGAATATTTAGATTTTACTCTTGACATCAACATCAAAAGTATAAATACTATTATTACATCATTGGCTAAAAAAGATTTAGTAGTAAAGACTGAACCTACAAACTTAACTGTTGAAGGTACTACAAGAAATCTTCGTCAATATTACATAAAATAATTTTTCAAAAAACTTGAAATTATGTAATAAAAAATATTATAATAGTTTTATCAATTTGATATTTAAAAATTAAAAAGACGGACTTGTTGAGGAAATGCTTCAAACCGTTTTATCAATGACAAAGTTCAATATCTTGAATATAAAATAACTTTGAACACGGGAAGGTTAAATAGTTTTGACCTATACAGAAAAGTAGACTTTATTTTATCCTAGAGATGGCGAAACAAAACATTGAATAGGCTTTTAGACACACGAGTATATTAACTAATCACTAATGGAAAGTAAGTTGGTGAGCCATTGATATAAGATGAGAACGAATTTCTTCCTTTGGAAGAAGCCTGTATTTGCGATATAGGTAGCATCTGGTGCTTAAAACATAAAGTTTTATATTAAAAATCAACCAAACGGCTGAAAGAAACAGCCAAGAAAAATATCAACCGTTTATTCAATACGATTGATAGGTAGGCCTGACTACTATTGAGAGAGTATTACGATGACTATGATTATGGCTGTGGCCGAGTTCCATGTATTGATAACTAATCAATCCTTAATCATTATTGTTGTTGATAGTTTAAATAGGGAAAACATTAATATGCGGGTTCGAGTCCCGCTCAGCTTAAACGGCTTTATATTAAGGTTCTCCTTCAAAAGAGAACCTTTTTTATTACTATGGGGTCGCTTTGGTTTCGACAGGAGCGATGGAATATTACAATACAAGCCGCAGGTATGCGTTAAATCCAAACTATAAATTAAATGGAAACATTTTTAACAAAGTTGTTAATAAAGTTAAATCTTTATTCGCAGTTAACTGCGTAGCTTTTGCCTAGTCATTAGCTAATCAACATTCTATATAAGTACCAGGGTGCTTTCAGGGAAAGTATAGTCTTATTAACTGCAAAGAAAGCCGTTATAGGTTCTGTCCTCGGTGTCGTGGAACCTTTAATGATTTACTACTATACCCGAGGCCATCTTCAAGAGATTTGTTGTTGGGGTTTGAAGATAGGATCGAACGAAAACAACTGAAGCTTGTGATTACAGAGTGAGATTTGTGATATGGAATTGTTTTTGGACACGGGTTCGAGTCCCGTCGGCTCCACCATATGCTGTCTGTAGCTTAATAGTAGAGCACTGGCCAGGTAAGCCAGAGATCTGGTGCGAATCCAGCAGATAGCTAAACCAGTTAAGTGTGGCTGAATTACGATGTGCCACTGAAATTGAAATCAAGGGTTATGATTATATCAGGCTAAGTAGCCTCATAAAACAGAGCTTAGTCGCGGAGGCTTCACGGCTTCCGCTAATTGGTTTGCATATATCATAACTATAAAAAGGAAGGGATATATATGACTAAAAATAAATATTTTGTATTTAGTGATGTTCACGGTGAGTATATGGCCCTGATTTCAGCATTAGAAGAAGCGGGTTATAATTCTAACGACCCAACTCACAAACTTATCTCTTTGGGAGACAATTTTGATAGAGGACCGGACAGTAAATCTGTTTGGAATTATTTAAGAAAAAATAAGGCTATTATGGTTAAAGGTAACCACGAAGAGATGTTAGAAGAAGCCCTTGAAAAAGGTATAGATGGAGAGTTTGTATTGTTTAACATATTGCACAATGGTTTAGATGCAACTATTCAGTCATTTAGTGGACATGCAATACCAGCAATAATAACTCCAAAAGAAATAGACGATTTAATACAAGTAATAACAGTTACAGCAGGTACTTATAATGGAAGATCGTTACTTACTACATTGAAAGAACTGCCATTATATTACGAAACAGCTGGACATATATTCGTTCATGCCGGTTTTGAACCAGTAACTCCATGGCAATTATCTAGCAAAGATGTAATGTTATGGGATATTGAATATTCTCATTTGCCTATTAAGAGCACCGATAAAGTTGTTTTTATAGGACATCATCATGCTGCTAGAGTGCGTAAAAATGCTGAGGAGCATGGATATGCGGAATTATATCTTGGTTATCCTAGTTACGGAAACAGAGATGAAAACAGACCGGTTAGAATTAATAATAAAATAGCAATAGATCCTTGCAGTTCTTTAACAAAAAAGGTTAATGTTGTAGTAGTTGAAGACTACCCTCTAGAGGCTCTTGCCACAGCATCAAACAAAGAAAAAGAAGAAGAGCAAGATGTTATAATAGATACAATTACGTCTGGTGTGTACACAACAACTAATACAGATACTTTTACTATTCGTATGGATAATCAATATTTTCGTTACGACCCAAATACTGTAACTGTACTTAGAGGCGACACAAGAAACAGATAGAAAGAGAGGAAAAATTATGGACAATAAGATTTTCATTACTACTTGGAAAGACAAAATTACCATCTTAGAAGATAAGTATGAACAAATGGACGACAACGACTATAAAAAAAGACAGTTGGGTATCAAAATAGCAGACTTAAAAAGAAAGCATGATCCAAATGTGTTATGGTCTAAAGGTACATATCGTAAAGAAACTGGTGACGAGGCAGTAAAAGCTAGACTAGAAGCTGCGCATCAAAAAGATTTAGACGAACAAAACAAGGAGGAAACAGCATAATGAAAAAGTTTGAATATGTAAGCGAATCCAGCAAAACTTGTGTTGTAGTTTTAAAAGACCATTGGGGTAATACACTAGCAAAAGGTATGGCTCGCTGTAGCGAAGACGATACTTTCAGTAGAGAGGCAGGTTTAAAACTAGCCAACGCTCGTGCTTGGAAAAAATATTTTGATAATACAATTAAGCATTGCGAAAGTGATATTAAACGCTGTGAAAAGTGTGCTGAATATTGGAACCAAGAAATAGATAAAACTAAACGCAATTTAGATATTGTTAAAACAAAACAAACTGCATTAGAAAAAGAACTAGAAGAATTATTAGCAAGTCTATAATTCTTTTTATAGGGGATTAGTTAAATGGTATAATAATGGTCTCCAAAACCACTGTTGGGAGTTCGATTCTCTCATCCCCTGCCATTTAAGAAGATTAGGAGGTTTATCATGGAAAAGAAAAAACCGTTTAAAAAAGATAGAAAACCAAAAAGAGAAAATGGAAGACATATTGACACAACAGGAGAACTTGTTTATAAAACAAAGGACACTGGAAATGGTAAATTAGCTGCATGGCAATTAAAATTAAGAGCTATAGCTATTTGTATGTCAAACAACAAAGGTCATATTATACACGAAGAAGTAGAAAAAATATACAAAGACTTAATTCATAGGGCTAAATAGGAAAGACCGCTTCCTATACCGGCAGTAATGCTCAAGTGTAGGCGCAAGCCGATGTGTTGTATCCCGGAACGGGCGGCCCGGGAGCCCTTACATCTCCTCATAGGCTAACGGAGAAACCAATAGGCTACGGACCTGTTGTTCGAGGTTCGAATCCTCGTGAGGAGACCATTTTTTAAGGAGAAAAATTATGCTTATAGATGGAAAATTAGTTAAAAGAGAAAAGTTATTGGCATTAAAAGAAGAGCTAGCGAAATTACAATCTATGCCTTGCTTATGCGTCGTACAAGTTGGGGAAGATGAAGCTAGTAAAGTCTACGTTAAACAAAAACAAAAATTATGTGAAGAGCTAGGTTATAGATTTATTCATAAAGCTCTACCAGCAGACATAGATGAAGTAATGCTAATTCAACAAATAGATTTATTAAACCTAGATGATGGGGTAGATGGTATAATAGTACAAATGCCATTACCAAAACACCTGGATCCTATTAAAGTATTAAATACTATATCACCAGAAAAAGATGTAGATGGTTTAACTTTTATTAACTCTGGTAAATTATTACAAGGAGCTGAAGGTTTTATACCTTGTACTCCTAAAGGAGTTATTGACTTGTTAAATTATTATGGCATTACAATAGAAGGACAAACTTGCCTTGTTATAGGTAGAAGTATTCTTGTTGGTAAGCCTATGGCTCATTTACTACTTGACCACAACGGAACTGTTATTGTGGCACATTCCAAAACACCAAACCTTAAGGAGCTATCATTACAGGCAGATATTATTATATCTTGCGTTGGTAAGAAGTGGCTAATTACAGAGGATATGGTTAAGGATGGAGCTGTTATAATTGATGTTGGTATCAACAGAGAAGACGGCAAGTTATACGGCGATGTTGATTTTGACCGAGTAAGTCAAAAAGCATCTTACATAACACCTGTACCTGGTGGAGTAGGACAAATGACCGTATATGAGCTTTGTGAAAATACTCATAAAGCATATGTGAAAAGAAAAAAGGATTAACAATGTTTAGGAGGGTTGTATTATGATTATAAAACCAAAAATTATATGTTGGAAAACTTTGGAAGAAATAGAAGATGGTTATTATACAGCTGAAAAACATTATCAACCCTTGGAACATAAATGGCATGATGTAACCATACACCATGATTACAAAGAAGCTCCGTTTGATGACTTGCATAAAGATGCCATTATACAAGAACTCGTTAAAAACAAATACATAATATGTGGAGATACACATCAAAATCTATATATACCTGTATTTAATGACGGATACTTATTATTGTCGATGCGTAAGTGGTCTGAACTTATGGATGATGCTTTTATGTATATGGACCCACTTCACCACAGAGAACATTGGTTTTATATGGTTAGCACCTGCGATATAAAGGAGAACCTACCATGCAGAAACCAATAATATTCCTTGATTTTGATGGGGTTGTTGAAACAATCTATTGGGAGCAAGACGAAAATGGTGTATGGAGTTATAATGTTCACAAGTACGGTAGAGACCAACTTAATAATAAACAAGCAATAGGATGGCTTAATGAATTATATTCTAAAGTCCCTTATGATATTGTTGTATCTTCATCATGGCGCATTGGCATGACTATCGAGGAGCTACAAAATCTTATTACTAATTCAGGTTTTAACCCAGATATAAAAGTGGTTGGGGTTACGCCTATATTACATCTACAAAGAGGGCAAGAAATTCAGGCCTGGCTAGATACTGTATCATTTGCAGGTAAATTTATTATCATAGATGATGATAGCGATATGTGTCATTTGTTGCCATTGCTAGTAAGAACGGACTGTCAACTAGGTTTTACTATATATGATTTTCAAAAATCGCTAAAACTTTTACAAAATAGTTGATTTATACTACTTTTATATAATATAATATTATTATAAATGAGAAAGGAGTATAACAATATGAAAACATTCGTAATTAGTGATACACACTTTTACCACGACAATGTTATTCGTTATAGTAATAGACCTTATTCTTCTGTAGAAGAAATGAATGAGGCTTTAATTGCTAATTGGAATAGTGTTGTAGGACCTGAAGATATTGTAATTTGTCTAGGTGATTTTGCTCTAGGTAAAAAAGAAAATATACCAGGCATAGTAGCACGTCTTAATGGAACAAAAATATTAATTCGTGGTAACCATGATCGTAGTAAAGGTTTTTATGAAAAAAGTGGTTTTAGTTTTGTGTGTAATGATATGGAGTATACTCCTTTATCTGGACGCAATAATAGACCAATTATATTTTCGCATCATCCAAGACTAGGAATGTCAGTAGATGAAGTAAACATTCATGGACATATACACGAAAAAGAATTGGACGAAACATTTGACCATAATAGGTATTTCAATGCTTCGGTGGAAAATATAAATTATACACCAATAGATTTACAAGAAATAATTGAACGAAAGGGCTGGTAAAGCCCGATATGGGGATATAGCCAAGTGGGTAAGGCAAAGGACTGCAACTCCTTGATCGTGGGTTCAAATCCCTCTGTCCCCTCCATAAAAAAATATTTTTACAAAACAGTTGAAAATTGGAAAAATATTTGATATAATATATTCACAAATTAAAAATTGTAAAATGTTCTTTGAAAAGATAGTAAGTGTTATCCGAATAAGGTTAGGTTTCGGCCTAAGG
>JAEIGA010013394.1_pt1 | contig 12485 bp, 19 predicted proteins | sample 9270691 | NCBI WGS metagenome assembly JAEIGA01 (sample SAMN17057246, study PRJNA624740) | gut metagenome | biome: biome; isolation source: fecal sample | host: Bos grunniens | place: China: Xizang | collected 2019
AGCAGCAGTAACACCATCATTATTCCAATCGGCATGATATGTAGGAACAGCAGTAGCTATATGACCAATCTTATAATTGGGCATTTCAGATTGTGTCAGAGTGTGTTCAGCTTCACCGCCTGTAGCACCAGCAGAATAAGAATTGCCAGCAGCCAGAAGGAACCTATCTTTTATCTGCTCCCATTTACCGCCAAACAACACACCGGGATCAGTTTCAGTCTGAGAGATGTAAATCGAACCAACAGGGTAAATGGTTTCCCAATATCTGTCGACCTTCTTTGCCACTTCGGATAGCTTTTTTTCCAGAGCTGCAGTATTACCGGATGGAGTAACCTGTGTTTTACTTTGCACCTCAGAAGAACTAGCTTTCTTGTCTCCATTGTTCAGTGCCCAGTTAAGCTGTTCTGTCAGATACCGCATGTGATTCTCGATCTGCTTCTGGCGTTCCTCCGGAGTAGCTCCGGTGATATTTGGGTATCGGATATGAATCATGAAACGTCACTCCCCTGTTCAATGGTCTTGGTCATGGCGTAGATCTTACCCATACCCTTCGCTTCGATCTTCAATCGCATGAAATCGCATCGCCTGGGTCTTATCGGGATAGAGAAACTGCGAAGATCCGTGCCACGGATGTGGCATACCTCCAGCCACTCGTTACTCATGTCGTACTGTGCATAGATGTTCATCTCCGAACCTACATCCAGCTTGACACGCAGTGTGATCCGGCTGATATACTTCATGTCCGGGCTTGTGATTCCCAGCTCGCCGGTCTCCACCATCCATTCCACTTCATCCTCGTACTCCTCGCCGCTGCCCAGAAGCGTGATGATGTTCCTGTTCCGGGCATCCACACAGTACAGTTCGCCTTTGAAGGACGCAAAGTGAGTGGCCTGCAGATCATCTTCCCTGTGCCACAGACCCTTCGCCGTGTCGTACACAAACAGATTCCAGTTCTCGTTTACATCCGCCATGCAGATGTAATACTTATTGCCATGGCTGCCACCGACAGCATCATAATACCGCTCATTGCCTAGAACATAGCTGACCTGTGTAGGAAGGCTGCCATCATAAGCGCACACACCATTACGGGCTTTGTAGTACAGAATCTCGTTGACAATGGCCATGCTGTTTTCACAGCCACGCTGCACACCTCTGCATGCCGTATCCTGTACGGTAAACTCAGCCGGAAAGCTGCCGTATACCTTGTGCAGTACGTTCTCCTTGAAGAACAGAGCCGCACCCAGGTGCGTTACTGCTCCGGTAAAGTAGCCATCAGAACCCACATTGGCGTAGTAGCTATCGGTACTCAGACCCATGTAGCAGTTCCAGTTCTTGAAGTCACCCAGTTTGCTGGCATACAGTCGATTGACGAACTCTCCATTGTCATCCAGGCCGTACCGGCAGCCCCACAGGCGGTTATTGGCTTCGATGACATAGTCCATGACAGGCATAGTTCTCTTGAACACCACGGGAGAGGAGAGCTTCTCAACCTTATCCAGGATGCCCACGATCACGATGTAGTCATCGCCCTTGTCATATACAACAGCTGCGCCTTCCAGAGCTGCCAGCTGCGCCGGCTGTTCCTTCAGACCACTGATGGTAATGCCGTCGTAAACCTCAAAGCTCTTGCCGATATTGGGATGCTGGATCTTTATGTAGGTGGTAGCCACGCTCACCCACATACTGGCACTGTCACTCCACTGCTTCAGAGAGTTAGGAGTTGTGGAGGTATCAATCCACATAGTTGTGGCTGTAGGGTTCTCCGGTGCTTCCGTCTGGGTGTACTGGATCTCGTACTCACTGCCGTCTGCTCTGGACAGAGTAAAGGTCATTTCATCAGTAGTCCGGAATGTGGTTTCAATGTCGCCACGCTCGGTCGGATTGGCTGTGTTGATGAACTTCTTGTCCGGCAGGATCACCACATAGGCACCCATCGATACCAGCTGCTTGGGATTGTCTTCCGGAGCTGTAGACAGATTCATACTGATCCGGTTGGCTCCCATTACGAAATCAGCACCGTCCACATAACACAAGGCTTCCTTTGCTACCAGTCCCTGGGGGCTTGCCGGTTTCGCATATACACCGCGCTTTCCACGGGGAGAAAGCACCGGATAATCGTCAGAGGTCATGTTTTTCATGTTGAAGAACTCGCCGTTACTGATCCGAAGATTATGGTTATAACCACGGAACACATCCACCATCTCTCTGTTGGTCGGCAGTTCCTTTAACTGAGGGTATCTCATGGCTACCTCCTCAGTATTTCAGTGTCTGCCCCTTGGGCATGTGCATACGGTTGTAGTACCGCTGATAGGCATCAAATGCCGCCTGGTACATCATCATGGAGTTGTTGTATCTGGCGATTTCGCCGTTGTAGTAGTCGATCTGAGCTTCCAGCCACCGGATGTACATTTCATCATAGGGTGCGCTGATCAGCAGATCGGTTCCCATGTCGCTTTCGGTATACCCTTCAAAGATAATGTCATCACCATCATCATGGGTATCAATGATCTGGTGCTTGATAATTCCATCCAGTCTGCTGAGCCACTCCACCTTTTCGCAGATCGAATATGTGTTGTGCTTCAGACTGTCAATGCGGTCAATGGCCTCTCTGACTTTCATAACCATTCCCCCTGTTCAAAAAATGGGGAGCAATCATGCTCCCCTTTACTTCGGCAGTCTCTGCTCGTTCTCCATTTCGAACGCAGCAGCGATTTCCAGCATCTCTTCCCGGTGCTTCAGCACTTCAGCCACGAAATCGGGTACCTCAACCTCTTCACCGGGCTTGATCATGCAGGTGTAGTTGTTGACGGATACAAACTGGGGCTGCTGCTTCTTGCTGACTCTGGGAATCTTGACCTTTACCATCTTCTGTTTTGCTTCTGCCATTTTAATATCCTCCTTTTAGGACAGGGGGAGGTTTACCCTCCCCCTTATGAGATTAGTTAGCTGCCAGACCGTCGGAGAAGTCGGGAGACTTGCTCTCAACACGAACCATGTACTGTTCAACCAGGATCTCGGCAGTCTTCTGGCCCTTCCAGCCAACAGAGCTGCGCTGATCAAGGGGGTCAGCAGTACCGGCGGAACCCTTCTGCTTGACAATGGTCTCCATGCCGCCGCCTGCAATCTCAGTGTTGCCGTAGGCACCTTCGCCGAAGATCAAGGTGCCGAAGACACCGCCTTCATATATCTTGGCTTCAGTGGTCTGCACGAAGCGGACACCGGCAATCTCGCCGATTTCGCCTTCGTACATGTTCTCGGGCTGTGCGTATTTGTGGGCATCGATCCACTCCTTATCACGCATCAGATCATAGGCTGCGTAGGGATGGATGATTGCAACGTACTTGCCGGAAATGGTGGGTGCATTCTGGGCACGCAGCTTGGCAACAGCCTTCTGGATAACCTTGACGGTCAGCTTAGAAGTGTTATCCAGCGCACTACGGGAGTTGACAGCGGTTTCTGCACCATCAGCTGCCAGCTTGGGACAGTACATGACATTGGTACCGGTATGCAGGATGTTACGGACAACAGTATCCAGAGTTGCACCGCCCTGACGGCCCAGCAGCTTCAGTGCTTCCACAACCACATTGTCGATAGCGGTCAGTTCCAGCATATCGGACATGGTGATGTAGTCGCCGTACTGGCTGACTTCAGCAGTGATGGTGGTTACATCCAGGGACTTGCCTTCGGGGGTAACGCCTTCAGTCAGAGGAGTCAGTGCCTTGGTCAGAGGCGCAAACTTACGGAACTCAATGACTTTACCGCCGTTCTTGGGAATGGGACGCTTCTGACCAAACTGGTCATGGACCAGTGCAGGGGCTGCCTCATCAATCAGAGTCATGTCGTAGAAGGTCTTCATTTCTGCGCTCAGACCCTCGGTCAGAGTGGTCTGAACATCTGCAAACAGCTGCAGACTCAGGGTAGTCATGACACCAACGATGCTCATGACCCAATAGATAATCTTTTTCATTTTTCTGTGTCTCCTTTCATAATGTGAGGAGATCAGAGGTAGATCCGTTCTCCTCTTGCGGCTCTGCGCCGCACTTCATCACGGTCTGCCCTCGACCACTTGCTGGGATCACTCTTGATCACCGCAGCACTCTGGCCGCTGGCACCATTCTCTGCAGGCCGTGCATTACCGGCAGCGATCTTGTTGGACAGTTTCTGCTCCACAGTCTTTGCCGTGGCCTGCATAGCTCCCGCCAGGACATCATCCCTGTGCAGGGCAAGATAAGCGGTACCAACATCGACACCGGCCATCAGCAGCTGACGGAACTGAGGATTCTGACTTTCAACGTTCAGATCCAGATTGGGATACAGCTTCCGGGCTTCCTCTGCCTGCTGTTCCCACGCCTCATACTGCTTGTTCATCTGCTCCTGCCGGAACTGCTGCTCCTGCTGACTTCTCAGCCGGTTGTTCTCGCTCTGCAGCTGAAGCATCTTGCGGTAATCCTTGGCATCCATGTTGTGATCCTGGGCTGCCTGCTCAAAGAAAGCATCATCGCCTTCCAGAGCCTTAATCAGACCCTCAGTATCGTCAGCCTTCACGCCGTACCTGGCGGACAGCAAGTCCATCAGAGGGTTCATAGCATTCAGACGATCCTCGGTCTCTTTGGTGCCCTTCAGCCTCTGCTGAACGGTATTCTGGACTCTCTTGCCGTACTGATCCTTGTACTTGCCCTTGATCAGTTCCTCGAATTCAGCATCGAGGTCAACTGCAGGCTCTTCCTTGGGTGCGGCAGGTTCCTTCTGCACCTCGGCGGCAGGTGCGCTCTCCTTCTGCTTGCCGTATACGACACCAGCAAGAGGATTGCTTTTTGCGCCCTTAGTCTGCACAGCGGCGGCCTGTGCGGTTACGCCCGTTCCCTGACCTGCTCCACCGTCACCGGAGGGTGCGCCGCCCTCTGCGAACAACTGGAGGTTCATGGGAAAAAGAACATCTTTCATTGGGTATCCTTTCTGTCCTTAAAGTGGACGATCCTTTGATATGTGAAGGCGTTATGCCTTGACACCTTAAGCAGTCAGATAGTTCAGACTGACATAGTCCGGGTAATTCTTACTGAGTACATGGGCACCACACTGAGCCACCCAGAAACTGTGCAGGGTCTCTGCACGGTATTCCTCCTTGGGTACTACATGGATGGATGCCTTGCCCTCCCGGATCTTGATCTTGGGCTTCTCTGCCAGATAGCCCTGCTGTTCATAGAAGGTCATTGCCTGTGCGATGGTATACACCAGCATGGTTGCGGATGCACAGATCAGATCTTCACCTTTGGGTGCTGCACCTGCATGACCTTTGACCTTCATGCAGATGCTTCCATTCTCTCTATCCTGCCAGAAATGTATCTTTACCATGGTTTACTCCTTATGTGGGTGAACTGGATTCAGCTACCCGCTGTCTTGCGTTGGCTGTAATGGAGGATTCTGCCTTCGGTTCCTCACCGCCCGGTGCTGCCGGCATCGTGCCGCCCATGGGAGTCATGCCGCCCATTGCCATACCGGGCATGCCCATCATCATGCTCTGCTGATACTGCATAGCGTTCTGAATGATCCGCTGCATGATGAAGTCCTTTCGGTCAAAATCCATCATCTCCAGAGTTGCCAGTGCCTGGTCTGCCATCGCAGGGTTGAAGAATCCTGCGCCAAAGAACTGCAGTGCCAGTTCGTTCTGGCTCATCTTGCTGTAGGGAGATGCCTTCTGTGCGCTGATATCGATATCAAACAGTGGCAGACGGTATCCCATGTCCACACCCATCTCCATGCCCTGTGCCTGGGGCTGTATACCAGCATTGGAGTAGCTGACAAATTCCTGTGCGCCGTTGTCTCCCATAATGCGGAAGCTGCGGGGTGCATCGTAGAACTGTCTGATATTCTCGATGATCATGTGGATCACCTTGCGGAACGCTCTGTACGATGCCTTACTGCCGTCTCTGTCCAGCTTTGCACCGGCCTCCATCATGGCAGCCATACCGGATGCAGCTGTAACACCGCCGGTGGTGCCGCCGTTGGATACGTCTCGGTTACCGGTGGTTTCCTTCAGTTCATCGATTTTGTCGTTGATGACCTTTACATAGATCTCATTCAGAGGTTTGCCGTAGATGGGAGCGATGCTGTCCTGTCCCAGGTTGCCATCCACATGCACCATAGCTTTGTTGGTGTCGGCAAACTCTGCTTCGTTTACCGCACCATCACCGCGAATAAAGAATCTGGGTTTGGCATTGGCCAACATGTTCTCCATGATTGCCTGGTTGCCTCGGTCGATGTACTCCTGGGGACTCTTTCCTACGTCAATGTATCCGAATCCACAGGGAGATCCTTCCACACGGAACATAGGATCAAAGACGAAGGGGTAAAGACCATGGTCATACCAGCCACGCTCTGCATACTGCGCTTCATTCTCAGATGCAAACAGCAGGGTCTCGCCTACAAACTTGCAATAGTGCAGCACCTGTCTGCCATTCATGCGCTTTTTGTAGTACCAGTCGATCACCGCACTTTTGTTCTGGGTGTCCACGGTATCGTCGTAGTTGTATTTGCTTACTGTGGAGGAATCGCCGGTGTTGCCCTTCAGCTGCGGGTACTCAGCCTCCAGCAGATCGTTGTCTCTCAGTTCCACATGGAAGAAGTTCCGGCTGTTCTGGATGTCCGTGATACCGGGTTCCCAGAACAGATTCAGTAGATCCACCTTGCGGATGGCAATGTCTCCCAGACCGTTCAGCTTCGACTGATCCCAGAAGACACCGTATACACCTGTGCCTGCCTTCAGCTTGTATGTCCAGACATTGTCATAGACCTCTTCAAAGTCCGTCTGATCCAGGATCACAGGGATGATGGAGGACAGCATCTTGGCTTCCTGCTTATCCGCAGCCTCTCTGGGCAGAATGTTGGGGCTAGGAAAGTTGTCCATAGCCACAGCGTGCTTGTTTGCAATGCTGTTAAACACCCAAGCACTTGTCGGTTTGATCTCGCTCTTACTGGTGGTATCCAGGCTGTCCCAGTGTCTCAGCTTCCACCACTGCTCATTCTCGATGATCCGCTGCTCCAGATTCTGCTTGCCCTGCTTGTACTTCTTCAGAGTTTCAGAGGCTGCACGGATCTGATCTGTGCCGATGATTCCGCCTGTCAGTCCGGTGCCAACGGTATCCGGGTCTACATGATTGGGCTGCATACCAGGCTGCCAGATGCCTACGTTATTTACAGGTGCGCTCACCTGTCCCGGCAGCAGCATGCCGGTGCCCATGCCCATAGTGCTTCCCATCGGTGCACCACCCATGCCCATGGGACTAGCTGCCGACATCTGAGGTGCTGCCTGCCTCATCATCATTTCATCAATTGCCATCGATTATCTCCAATCTCGGCCTCTTGCTGGCCGGTCTGATGTCCTCCTTGGGAATATCCAGGAACATAGCCATGGGTGTACTCTTGTAGGTGTCAGCGATCTTCTCATGCTGCGGCTTGATGGGCCGTGACATGCAGAAGTATCGAACCTCGTCAGCTACATGGTCTTCTCCGTCTGTGTCCAGATCCTCCGGTTTATGCTCGTCGTACTGGAGCAGCGGGATTGTCCGGATAAACGCTTTGCAGTTGGAAAAGACATACATCTGTGGGAATCCGTTGTCATCGAATGCCAGCCGGTAATGTACCTGCATCCATCCGGGAATGCGTTTGTTGTCGCCGGGTGTGAAGAATACCTGATGCTTGGCTGCTACATCCGCAATACTCTCACCGGTTTCTGCATCCCAGATGGCAGGGTCTGCGATACCGATGATCTTCTTGCCTGCCAGCCACCGGTGTTCTGTTTCGATCCGGTAGATCTCTGCGAATACCTGTGGCGGTGTCCACTTGACACCCTCATTGGGAGTATCTGTGCATCCGTACAGTTCCAGAATCCGGTACACCACGCCGTCATAGTCCACAGCCCACCATCCACAGCTGAAAGGTTTGTTATAGCCCCAGTCAAAGGATCGGTAGATCTTCCATCCTGCCGGGATCTCAAATGGATCAATGACATGGGTGTACTGCCGGTCCTGGTAGTGGTCTGGCTTATCGTAGAAGTCCTCAAAGAACTGGCCTTCGTATATGTCCCAGCTGCCCTCTAACCACGCTTTGCGCAGCTTGGGAGCGAGTTTTTCCAGAGATCGTTTGTACTTTGGCTGACTTTCCATCAGCGCCACATTGTCCATTACCAGAGCCTGGATGAATGCATAATCTTCCGGATGCTCGTCATCAGTGAATCTCCTGTCAATGAAGATCCGTTTGAAATAGCCATGACTTGGGCCACCGGGGTTCAGTGTGTAGTAAGTCCTCTTTGGAAATGGATTGACACCACGAACGCAGGCATCAATGTCTGTCAGCCATTTCTCCTGGAACTGGCCTGCTTCATCAGCAAACCATATATCATACTCAGCACCCTGGTACTGCCCCAGATCACCATCGTTGGCGCAGTATCCGAACCAGATGGTAGAGCCGTTGGGAAACTTGAAGCACTTGTCGCTTCGGTTGTACACCGCTATGCCGTTCAGCATAACCAGCAGCGGAACGATGTGATTATTCAGCAGTTCCTTGTATGTCCTACGAGTGATCAGTATCTTGATACCGGCATAATTCAAACAGAGCAGGGTTGCTTTCCATCTGACAAACCATGACTTACCGCCGCCTCGTGCGCCGCCGTAGGCCAGATATCTGTGTTCGTCCTCAAAGGCCAGCTTCTGCTTCTCGTTGGGTTCCGGCATAGCCAGAGTGATGTTACTTGGCATACTTGCTCAGATCTCCCTCCAGCACCACAGTGATTGCCTTGCTCTTGTCCTCGTCCTGGACTTCCTTCTTCAGCTTGGCGATCCGTGCCTGCTGCTCCTCGATGTCCTCTGCTGTCCGGATCATCTGAGCCTCCTTGATGTTCTTCAGTGCATCTGAGAGGTTCTTGATTGCTGATGCTGTCAGATGCTGATCGTATTCCACGATGTCCTCAACCCTGTCCAGCAGTTTGTCTGCAACGTTCTTGAGGCGTGATGCTCTGTCAACCTTCTGCTGGGCATCAGCGGCGAGGACTTTTGCTTGCGTGGTGCTGATATGCTGCTGACGTTTGCTGACCCAGTCCTCCTTCTTTGCCTTCCTGGCGATGGTAGCCTGGTCTACGTTGTACTTGTCGGCCAGTTTGCGGTAACTGGTGTCTGTCGTTATGTATTCAGCCTCAATCTTTGCCCAATCAGCAGCCATGCTCACCACCCCTCCGTGATTTCGTTCATGTTGCCATCGTAACAAAGATTTTTCTCCCCATGTAATCCCCCATCCCACCACTAAATTTTCAAAAAGGGCATAAAAAAAGAGGAGGCCGAAGCCTCCCCAATTTTTATTTATTCCACGGTTTAAACGCCTGGATCTTGGTGATCAATGTTCCTGCATCACCATCAAAACAAATTGCCCGGTCATCGATGTAAACAACAGCAGGTGGTTTTCTCATATTCACATCGTCCACGTAAATATCATGATCTATCAACCACGCGCGGATAGCACCTTGCCCTTCTGTGGTTGCACAGCGAGTGGATACCACAACCACTTCGTAACCGGCATCCCTGATTTCATCGATAGCTTCTTTGATACCGGGAACTGGAGGATCTGGGATTACTGCGGGTCCCTGCCATCCACTGGTGTAACTGTGGATCACTCCATCAAAGTCAAATACTACTGTCTTCTTCATAGATGATCTCCACGCCATAAGCCACAGCTGCATCATGTTCGATCTTGCAGCCGCGGGCATTCTCCCAGCCCTTGCAGAAGTACACTGCATTGCACCGGCTCATAGCTTCCAGACTTCTTGCCAGGAAGAACAGAGGCCGGTTTGTGATCCAGCCAGGAATACGGGCCTCTTCCTCGGCATACCATTCATCGGTGAACAGGGTATTTTCAAACAAATAGCCATGTTCCCGGAGATAGCAGATTGCTCTGTCTCTGGTGTCTACGATCTCCTCTTGGGATACACCGCCCATGGGCTGGCTGATCATTGCCTTTCCGGCACCTTCATTAAATCTCATTTCGTACATGATATTTCCTCCTACAAATATTATCTCACCCAGTTACCTGAGCATCATACCTTACATTTCCCGCACGGGAACATCTCATAACACACACCGCCGTTCCGTTCACACATAGGAACCAGTTCCGCTTCATATTCCGGGCAAACCTCAATGACCTTGTCACAACACATCCGGATCAGCTTCTGGGTTTTATCAGAAGCCAGATTACACAGACGTTTGTTGGCAATGGTGATCATCTCCTCGCCAGTCACGCTCCACATCATATCCACCGGTGCATCCTGGGGAGCTTTCTCCCGATCATACTTGTTCTGCCGGTCGTTGCGCTGTGTTCTTACATAAGGCTGCGCATGAACATGTCTGCACAGATGTACGCTCACCCAGTACGGGATATCCGTCAGGTAGAATACGAACTTCAGTTCCCGGATCGGAGAGTGTCTGGCTCTCAGCATATCCCGCTTAAACTTCTCCGTAGGCGGTTTGTCAGAATCCTTGCCTACAGTAACCAGGGTACAACGCTTCACCAGAAGCCAGTCTTCCTCGGTGGGGTACTTAATCAATTCAACTTTCATAGGTTTCTCCTTTCGTATTTGATCCAGAAGGTACTTGTTACTCTTGGCCATCAGTCCCAGTACTCCCTGGAATTGGTCTTGCCGCATTTCCTGCACTTTAGATGTTCGACAGTAATAAAATTGTCCGGCCAATCCATCCGAAGATGGCTTCCTACTACCTTCCAATCATGATCCTCGCAAGGGCAAATCTTCTCTTCCAGTTCTTTTACCCTGTACTCTAACCGCGTGACCTCATCACGGAGATTCCGTCTTGTTTTGAATGCCATCAGAGATCCATCATCGCCTTTCTGAGTGCATCGTACTCGATGTACGGATCTCCAAATGTGTAGTCCTTATCAAACGCGTCTAACAGAAGAATGCTCTTCTCCTTCATGTGCCGCTCCCCGTTCCGGAAACACAGTTCCATGATGTTGGGATCTGCTTCGGTGGGGCCGGGAATTGCAGGTGTGAAGGTTACGTCATAAGGTTTCCTGATTTTTTCATGGACTTCGGTCAGGCATTTCTCACCGAAACACCGGATTCTCATAAGATCAGCATCACTCATGGTCAAAAGTTTCTCAACGGTATCTATGCCGACACGCTTCAAACAGTTGTGTGTGCGAGCGGAAAACTCAAGTTCATCAATCTTCATTTGTTATCCTCCTTTGGCGGTTCCGGTAACGGCATCCAGTGGGTTACAGCGTGTCTTTTGTATGTCCACTGCTTACCAACCCATGTATTTTCAAAGGTGTCCCATTGAAGCATGTCTTGCTCTCCGTTTTTTATGAAACATATAACAACGTCTCCATTCTCTGGCAACCGCTCAGAAACAGGAATCCACTTCTGGAACGTTGCGCCGTTTGCAATAAGGTGGTCTGCCATGCTAGTTTTTAAGTATTCAATGCAAGCGTTTCTGTCACCGTCATAATCACAATCATAGCAACCGTCACGATGACAGGTATCTTCACCTAGCAACTCAATCAGCTTTTCTCTGTCAGTCATTGTCTTTCCTTTCTCCGTAGGAACAGAAATCGTCTGCCTTTCTGTGGTCTATCCAATTATGTTGGTTTTCCATACAAGCACCATCCCCCATACCAGGCCCATCAAGACTTCCGATATGGTATTCATCCCAATACATGCAATCCTTGCACCGAACCACTTCCACGGCATCACGATTAACAAAGGATTTGCAGACCTTTTCTACGTCATCCCTTCTTTTTACCGCTCGTACATCGTTGAACGCCTTGTAGTAGCAAACATCAGAGCAAACGCAATCTTTACACTTCATAAGCCGCAATCTCCTCTAGTTCAAACTCTACGATTTCCAATTCTCCGTGTTTTGGCTTTGAAAGTCGCTTTCTGTATGCATTGATTGTGTTTTCTGCATATGCAAACCTAGTATAGTAAAGTCTGTGTTTGCTAGTTATGTCATATACCAGTTGCCCGGTTCTAGTATCCCGAATTGCATAAATCGTCCGTTTTTCAGTTGCCATCCATCTTCCTCCTAATCCGCTCCGCTGCAACGATCAGCGCAACGGTTTCAAGCAGCAGGGTGAGTGCTACGCCATACCAGAAGTCCATTATTCGTCCTCCCCGATCTTTCGGTTCCGGTTCTTCTCTTTCCATCTGATGAAGTTTGCTTTACGCTGCACTCCACAAATCAGTCTCAAAAGCAGATGAGTAAGCCCACAGCTGCACAGAAACACAAGAACTATGAGCAGCTTTGTGAATTGTACTCCTGCCAGGATAAGGCAGGCACTTACAATGAAAAAGACTCCGAAATAGCTGGAAGCCAGAAGCAGACCAACCAGCGCATTTTCCAGCACATCTAAAAACCGTTTCTTCATTCATCCTCCACATCGATCAAAGAACACATAAGTTCCGCTCTTGCCTGTACCAAAGTCCT
>JAEIGA010013395.1_pt1 | contig 12485 bp, 10 predicted proteins | sample 9270691 | NCBI WGS metagenome assembly JAEIGA01 (sample SAMN17057246, study PRJNA624740) | gut metagenome | biome: biome; isolation source: fecal sample | host: Bos grunniens | place: China: Xizang | collected 2019
AATTACGTTTATTGCAATGCTGTCGTATTTGAAGAGTTTGTCTTTTTCGGGTAGAATATAGAACTCTTTTATATTACTGGCAGCCTTTCCTATACACCAGCATAGCAAGGTGTTAAATTTTACACCGTTACGCTTGCTTGCATTAAGCAGTTTGGTGACATTAAATGTTTTGGTAAGCGTCACCATGGGCATTGGAGAAGTCATCCAAAGTTCATAAGCTTCTGCACGTGTGGTTTCTTGAGGAGCTATTTCTATTTTCATATTATCATTTTACATTATTATTAATGTACACTCTTTAATCCTATGATAGAGGCGATAAGCGTAAAGATAAAAAACAAGCGCCAAAATGATGCCGGCTCTTTGAAGAAGAGTATACCTATAATCACTGTCCCTACTGCTCCTATGCCAGTCCATACGGGGTAGGCTGTACCCAATGGAATGGTTTTCGAAGCTTTTGTTAGTAGAAACATACTAAGGGTACAAATCAACGCAAAAGCCAAATACCACAACGCGGCTTTGTAACCCGTAGCCAGATTGCCTTTTCCAAGGCAGAAGGCAAAGCCTGTCTCGCACAGCCCTGCCAAAATCAATAATATCCAATTCATATCTATCAATATACCTCACCGAGGGCTGCAGAAATTTCCGGCGTCTCCTTCCGAGGTTATGCTAAGCAATTATTTTTTTTGACAAAAAACTCTTATCTATATCACCTCCTCATACATCAAGTAGTGACATTCGTCCATGCCGAGTTTTTTGTACACCTCTTGTGCGCGGATGTTGCCCTTGTCGACATATAGGCGCACTTGCGACACTCCTTGTTCGTGAGCCATCTCCTTTACATGTGCATACATAGCTTTGTAGATGCCTTTTCCTCTATATTGGGGTATTACATACACACTCTGTACCCACCAGTACCAGCAGTTGTTCCAGTCACTCCATTCGCGGGTGAGCATAAGGCTACCTACTGCTTCATTTTCTACTCGAGCTATAAGGTATGTACCTTTATTGGCATCGTTCATCACGGCTGTTACCCCTTGGGTTATCTTTGCGGGATTAAGCTTGAAGCCTTCCGACTCCATGGCCATCTCTATCTGAAACTGTGCAATAGTAGTAATATCGTCCACTGTGGCCTGAGCTACATGACAGCGGGACGGTTGTGTTGTGTCGTTCATCATGTTTGGTGTTGTGCTTGTCTTGTCTAGCAAAGGTAGCTAATAATGTATTTCCACAATTGATATAGTGTATAAAAAAAGAGCGATAACCCAAGTAGGGGGTTACCGCTCAAGCGTTAGTTTAAATAATGCTTACTTGGCAGCTTCCCATTTGCAACGAACGGGCGATACTATTGCGCCTTCTTCTTTGAGTTGCTTCATGGCTTTATCTACCTCTTTACGGTCTATACCGCTAAGTTCTGCTATTTTACCGGCATTGAGGGGCTCGCCGGCAGCCTTCATTGTAGCTAATACTTTTTCTTTTGTTTCCATAATCTATCTATTTTATTTGTTATTATTTAATTATTAGGTTTTTGTCTTTTTCTGTTATTCTTCCAGTTTCCAACCACCATCGCCATGGTATATCATCTGCCGAGTCATGCCGCCATCAATACAGATGTTCTCACCGGTTATAAAACTTGCCTTATTGCTACAGAGGAACATTACCATATTGGCAATATCCTTGGGATGACCCACGCGACCTACGGGTTGTTGTATGGCGTCTACACCCTCTATTGCTATATCGGTAGTATTAATCCATCCGGGCGATATAGAGTTTACGCGTGCTCTACCGGCAAGGCTCATGGCCAGTGCATGAGTTAGTGCCGCTATACCTCCCTTAGCAGCTGTGTAACTCTCAGTTTGAGGCTGGCTCATACGGTCACGCGACGAAGATATATTCACGATAGATGCTCCTTGCGACAGATGTTCATGTAACAATTTGACCAAATAAAATGGTGCGGTAACACCCACACTCATGGCATATTGAAACTCTTCGAAGCTGCACTCTTTGATGCCACTCATATAGGGTGGGGCATTGTTGATAATACAATCTATGGTGTCGTGCTTAGTCAATATTTCGCCGACAAATGCCTCTATAACTTCCTTACACGATATATCACCAACAAAGTGGTTACCATCAACTTTATCAATAACATATACATGGGCACCGCAAGTACGAAACTCCTCGGCAATACATTTTCCAATGCCGCTTGCACCACCGGTTACTATAACTACTTTGTTGTCAAATTCATGTTTAGTCATAATAGTATATGTTTTTCGTAACAAAGATAAGAAAATAATCTGTTATTGGTGAATATTTAGCTATTATTTTAATAATTATTACAAATTTATATGTAATACAAAGTGTGAGAGAAGATATAAAAATCATCACATATATATAATGCGTGAAAGTGTTATGACATATGTGTATTTATTTATCTATCTGGTTGCGAGGTATTAGAAGATTGAGTACTACGCCTACAAGTGCTGCCAAACCAATACCACCAAGAGTGATACTACCAGATGTAAATTCAGCGCCACCAATACCGAGGGTCAATATGAGTGATGATATAACCAAGTTGCGTGTATTACCCATATCAACTTTATTCTTGATTAAGGTATTGATACCCACAGATGCAATAGTTCCAAACAATAAAAGCATAATACCTCCTAATACAGCCTCGGGAATAGTCTTAAGCAAAGCACTAACTTTACCCAACATAGAAAAAAGAATACCGAAAACTGCTGCAATACGGATAACACTGGGATCGGTAATCTTTGTGAGCGAAATGGCACCTGTAACCTCCGAGTATGTTGTTACAGGAGGACCTCCAAGCAATGAAGATGCGATACAAGCTAACCCGTCACCCAACATTGTACGATGTAAACCGGGGTCTTTCACAAAGTCTTTCTCAGCCACCTCGTTGATCGCATATATATCACCAATATGTTCTATCACAGGCGCTATAGCTACAGGAGCCATAAAAATGATAGCTTCCCAGCAAAACTCAGGACGAACAAAAGCGGGTAGGGCAAACCATGAAGCATCTAATACCGGTTGAAAGTCAATTAACCCCATAGCAACAGAGACTAAATAGCCTACAAGAATACCCGAGAAGATGGGTATGAGTTTGAGCAACCCCTTACCAAAGAGTGATACTACAACAGTAGTGAGTAGTGCAGTAATAGCGAGTAGCCAATTACTCTTGGCCATATTAACACCGGTTGCGGCCAATGACAGTCCAATGAGCATGATAACCGGACCAACCACTACCGGCGGAAAAAGACGCACAACGAATCCCAAGCCACGCAAACGCACCAACAAACTCATCAATCCATATACGAGACCTACGGCTATCAAGCCCGATAGAGCGCCCGGTAAACCATACAGTTCAGTAGCCTTAATTATGGGGGCTATGAATGCGAAACTGCTACCAAGAAACACAGGAACCTTTCCCTTTGTAACTGCATGAAAAATGAGAGTACCCACACCGGCTGTTAGCAGTGCAACCGAGGGATCAAGACCAACCAATAGTGGTACTAAGACCGTTGCACCAAACGCTACGAATAAAAATTGTGCTCCTACAATAGTCTTCTGAGCGATGTTAAGATTACTTTTCATATAAACAAAGTGTTTTATTATCTTCGCAAAAATAGCAATATTCGAGGTTATATGATTAAATATTTTCAGAAATAAATACTATATTTGCCATTGTAACACAAAATATTTTACTATGGCATTACATATTGTAGATCATCCGTTGGTACAGCATAAACTAAGTCTTATGCGCAAGAAAGAGACTTCAACAAAAAAATTTCGCGAACTACTCAAAGAGATCTCTTTTTTCCTCGGATATGAAATTACCCGCGATTTCAAACTGACATACGAAGAAATAGAAACCCCACTGGCTAAGATGAATGCCCCCAAGATATCAGGCAAGAAAGTTGTTATTGCACCCATCCTTCGTGCAGGTCTTGGTATGGTAGAAGGACTTACATCTCTTATCCCCTCAGCACGTGTTGGACACATAGGCATGTATCGCGACGAAGAGACTTGCAAGCCCGTATTCTACTACTACAAAATGCCTGCAGAAAAAAGTCGTCTGGTAATTGTTACCGATCCAATGCTTGCAACCGGTGGTAGCGCTTGCGATGCCATTACACGCCTGAAAGAAGATGGGTACAAAAACATTCGTCTCATGTGCTTGGTTGCTGCACCCGAGGGCGTTAAAGCTGTTACAGAACAACATCCGGATGTTGATATATACCTTGCAGCACTTGACGAGCGCTTGAATGAGAGGAACTATATCGTACCAGGTCTTGGTGATGCAGGAGACCGCATTTTTGGCACCAAATAACGAACTATATTATTGTATTATTTACGATTATTGTCTTTATACAGATAGTCTATCAATAAAAAAGCCACCCTCGGGGTGGCTTTTGTGCTTTCATCAGACTGTTTATCCTAAGTATGATTTCAATAATTGGCTTTGAGCCTTTTGACGCAAATGTCTGATAGCTTTTTCTTTAATCTGGCGTACACGTTCGCGGGTTAGGCCAAACTTGTCGCCAATTTCTTCGAGGGTCATCTCTTGACAACCAATACCGAAGACCATTTTGATAATTTCACGCTCGCGAGGTTGCAACAACTGCAAGGCACGTTCTATCTCCTTTGACAAGGACTCGTCAATCAAAGAACGGTCGGCAATAGGAGAGTCGTCGTTTACCAACACATCAAGGAGGCTGTTGTCTTCACCTTCAACAAAAGGTGCATCTACAGAAATGTGACGACCCGACACTTTCAGTGTATCTGAAATTTTGTCTACGGGTATATCCAACTCTTCTGCAAGCTCCTCGGGCGAAGGTTTACGCTCATTCTCTTGCTCAAACTTCGACAACGCTTTACCGATTTTATTCAGTGAGCCTACTTGGTTTAGAGGCAAGCGAACAATACGAGACTGCTCGGCCAATGCTTGAAGGATTGATTGACGTATCCACCACACTGCATAAGAAATAAACTTAAAACCGCGTGTTTCGTCAAACTTCTCAGCTGCTTTAATCAAACCCAAGTTGCCCTCATTGATAAGGTCGGGAAGGCTGAGACCTTGGTTTTGATACTGTTTGGCTACAGAAACGACAAAACGAAGATTGGCGCGGGTAAGTTTTTCCAACGCTGCATGATCGCCTTGCTTGATACGTTGTGCGAGTTCCACCTCTTCTTCGACAGTAATGAGGTCTTCGCGACCAATCTCTTGCAAATACTTGTCGAGAGATGCACTCTCACGATTGGTGATTGATTTGGTAATTTTTAATTGTCTCATCTTACAATATGATGTGAATTGCAAAGTTACGACTTATTTGTTTATGTGATATATAAAATATTGTTAAAATACGATTTTGTCGTGAACTTTTCTTTTATATGCACTATAAACTTTATTTCAAACGCAGTTATATGCCTTTTTATTGTGAACAAGAAAAGAATATTATAGGTTGAATTTATAAGTATGTTTGATAATTTTTCGGACCTATTTAACAAGTAGTTTTTCAAGACTAATTTTACGATTTAAATAGTGCAAGCTATAAACATCACATTATAGCTTGCACCTCATTATATTATTCAGACAAATCTACGGCATAATACATTAGTTTTCCATTAGGATATATTCCTGTTATAAACATCACTTTACGGTCGCTACTTGAACGAGTAATACTATCAAAGATTTTCTCGATATCGCTTACAGATGAGATTGTTTTATTGTTAATATCAAGTATTACAAATCCTTCTCGAATACCGGCATCTTTGAATTTTCCGGTTTTCAGGCCTACTACCTCAACACCACTACGTATATTAAGTTCACGTTTTTGCGCATCGGTAAGATCCTTAAAAGCTGCTCCCATTGATGTAAAATTCGACACTGAAGTCATCTCTGTTCCGCCTTGGCTGTTTTTGAGTGTGATTTCAACATTAATGTCTTTTGCACCTCGTCTTATCGTCACATTTATTTTGTCGCCAGGATTGTAACGACCTATCTGTTCTTGCAAAGATGCTCCGTTCGTAATTTTCTTGCCATTTATAGCAGTGATTACATCACCAACTTCTACACCAGCCTCCAGGGCTGCACTGCGATCGCGTACCTCGGCCACATACACACCTTCATGCACATCAAGTTTTTTCTCTTTAGCAAGTTCCGAAGTAATCTCTTGGAACGAAATACCCATTACAGCACGTTGTACTGTACCATATTGACGCAAGTCGGTAATTACCTTACTTACAATACTTACCGGTATTGCAAACGAATAGCCGGCATAATTGCCTGTTTGTGAAAAGATAGCTGTATTGATACCCACCAATTCTCCGGCAGTATTTACAAGAGCACCACCACTATTACCAGGATTAACCGCAGCATCAGTCTGTATAAATGACTCTATATCGAGTTGACTTCTGTTCATATTTCCACTTATTCGTCGTGCCTTTGCACTCACAATACCGGCGGTAACTGTAGATGTCAAGCCAAATGGATTACCTACAGCGAGCACCCATTCACCTATGCGGAGGTCGTCCGAATTGCCAAACTTTACCGTTGGCAGATCTGTAGCCTCTATCTTTATCAATGCAAGGTCGGTGGTAGGGTCAGTACCGACGATAGTGCCATTAAACGAGCGATTATCGTTAAGTGTAACCTCTAACTTATCAGCTCCTTTTATTACGTGGTTATTAGTAACAATATATCCATCCTTCGAAATAATTACGCCCGATCCTAAACCACTTTGCGGTCGTTGCTCACGCTGTCCTTGACCAGGCCCAAAGAAAAATTCAAATATAGGATCTTGGTATCCGTTACTCCTGGCTACAGTTGTTGTTCGTATACTAACGACAGCATTTACCGTACTTTCTGCAGCATTTGTAAAATCTAAGCCTGTCGAACGATACGAAGTAGGAGTATATGATGCCTCTTGCGACACCTCATGTTTCGCATCAACAGCATAGGCATCATTACTATTGCAAATAGAACCACAAGCTATAATACTTGTACACATTAATAAAATGGACATTGCCATACTTGCTTTTTTTACTATCATATCTTTAATGTTTAAATGTTAAATTCTTGCGTTTTTAATATTTTCACGTGTTAAAATTAATACTTTACTTGACACATTACACCTTTTATGGCTATTATTTAAGCACTTTTAATACAGCCGTCAAGTGATTAACTGTGATTAACTGTAAAGAGGGGTTTATTAAACAATTTACATAATTATCATTGTATTGTGTCATCTCATATTAATTAAGTAACGAGCGTTGAAATTTGTTCCTTGAATGCTACAAAAAAAACATTACAACTAATTTGAGATAATTATACCACAAAACGGCAAAAATTATTATCTTTGCACGTTACAGTAAGTCGGTCTGTCGCGCAAACACATGTTTGTGAGGAAAGTCCGGGCAACACAGAGCACCATACTTCTTAACGAGAAGCCGTTCGTGAGGGTGGAGTAGCGTAACAGAGAATAACCGCCACCGCAAGGTGGTAAGGGTGAAAAGGTGGGGTAAGAGCCCACCGGGCGGTGTGGCAACACATCGTGCCGTACGTCTTATGGGTTGTAAGGTTATGTATACCGGCGCAGTAGGGCTGCTCGTCCGATGCCGGGGGGTAAACCGCGAAGAGCTTTATGGTGACATAAAGCCAAGATAAATGACAGACGCCTCTCTCGAGAGGTACATAACCCGGCTTATAGACTTACTGTATTTTTTTTCTGCATATTTAAAAGGACTATGAGCACACCGAATAAAAACAATATCTGGAGCAAAATGATTCTTGCTATACGCAAGGGTTGGTGTTTTGTTCGTGAGGATGTGTGGAAGTGTCATAGCAATAACTTCTTTATTCATCTCATTAAGACGGTAAACCTTTCGGTACGTTGTTTTCTTAATGAAATGCTTCAACAACGTGCTTCGGCACTCACATTCCGTACACTTTTAGCCATAGTACCGGCATTGGTTGTACTCTTTGCCATCGGCAAAGGTTTTGGATTTAACTCCATCATTGAGGAGCAGCTTTACATCGCATTTCCAGCCCACCACGGAGCACTTGAGTATGCCTTTACATTTGTAAGTGGATATATTGACCAGATGCACTCGGGCATCTTTGTCGGAATAGGTATCGTATTGCTATTATGGACATTGATCAATCTAATGAGCGATATTGAAAATACCTTTAACGACCTCTGGAATGTACCCAATCGCAAGCTGACACGTCGAATCACCGATTACTTGGCCATGTTTATTCTCATGCCCATACTGTTACTACTTAGTAATGGTATGTCTATCTTCGCGACTACACTACTCGACAAAATACCTTACATTTCGTCACTTGCGCAACACATCATGCAAGTGTCGTCATATGTACTATCATGGGGATTCTTTGCGCTTGCCTATAAACTCCTTCCCAATGCTAAGGTTAAGTACAAACACGCCATCATTTCAGGTATTATATGCGGTACAGCGTTCAACATCTTCCAGTGGATATACCTCTCAGGACAGATATGGGTATCGAAGTACAACGCCATATATGGTAGCTTTGCATTTCTACCCCTATTATTGTTGTGGTTGCAATTCTCATGGCTTATATGCCTCATAGGCGTAGTGCTGTCATACTCATCACAAAATGTGTTCAATTTTGATTACGAGAAAGATATCAAGAACATATCGCGCAACTACTACGAGCGTGTACTCATTACCATCATGGCCATTATTATCACTCGCCGTCACAATGGTAAAGAGGCCCTTACATGCTCCGAGTTGGCGCACACCTACACAATACCCATACAGCTTGTGTCGCGTGCCATTAACGACTTGTTGCATGTAGAGTTAATAGCTCCCACGCCTGTCGAGAACGACTTTGCCTACATAGCTACTGTAGATAGTAACGATCTCACTATAGGAAAACTATTGCGTCTTATAGACGATCATGGGTCAAAAGACTTTGTTGACTCTATAAATAATAAAGCAACACAAAATGATGTATTAGGCAACATTAATAAAATATGCTATGACAATGCCTCACAAGCATTGGTGGCCGATATACCCATACCTCAAGAATCAGATCAAACTTCATACTAACACTTTAATATTTAGAAATTATGAAAAAAGTAATCGCAACAACAAACGCTCCCGCAGCGATTGGTCCCTACAGCCAAGCTATCCAAACTGGCAACATGCTCTTTATCTCTGGTCAAATTCCCGTGAACCCCGCTACAGGCGAAGTTCCCGAAGGTATCGTAGCTCAAACTACTCAAGTATTTGCCAACATCAAGGCTATCCTCACTGAGGCTGGTTACACAATGGAGAATGTTGTTAAAACAACTGTATTGCTCTCTGACATTGCCAACTTCGTGCCCATGAACGAGGTATATGCTCAAGCATTCGAAGGCTGCGAGGCTTATCCCGCACGTGCCGCTTTCGCCGTTCGCGACCTCCCCAAAGGCGTAATGGTTGAAATCGAAGTTATCGCTGCGAAATAATCAACGCAACAGTTCAACAAAGTAAAGCGTAGGCTGTGTCAGATGTGGCACAGCCTACGTTGCGTATAGGAGGGTAGGTAGTAGGGGCGCCCCCTCGGAAATATTACTAGAGGGCAATTTTCATATCTTACCTCTGCTGACGCAAAGCAGTACCCTCATATTGCCTTAGAAGGTTCTCGACCGTGGTGTCACAAAATAAATTCTCCTCCGCATCTTCACATCGAAAATACAGAGGAGAATATTATCTAATTCCGTAAGATTGGAAGTATCTTACTTGGCGTTTTCGGCGGCTTTGTCTTGGAGCTTCATGAGCTGGCGGTCGGCGAGTTCAAGTTGTATGATGCCATACTCGCGGCGCGACTGCAACGAATCGGTAATAACGAAGAGTTGTGCCATACGGTAGCTATTGGCAATGGCTTTACGAGTGAGTTTATCGATGTTGAGGTCTTGCGACTTGCCTCCTGTATACTTCACACGACATTTGGCTTGCGGATTTTCAGCTATCAAGTCCAATACTCCTTTACACTGTGTAATGTTGTATGTTACCATTTCTACCACATCGTCACCACTCTTATAGCGATAGTTCTTGCCACCGTCGTAGGCTATAGCAGCAGTTTGTGCAAATGTGCCATCGGCCAATTGAGCAGATATACCTGTATGATTGAGCTTCGACTTGCCACAATATACACTTGTAAGTTGCAAATCGCCCTTTTCGGTAACTTGCACTCGCAATTCACTACGTTTCACTTCGCCTTTAGGGCGTGTTCCTTTATAAATATAATTGGCAAGTGTTTGCTCTTTACCCTCGCGCACCAATTCAAATCGACCCTTGAGTGATGCCAATTCGGCTGTGGCTGCATTATAGAGACTATCGACCTCAATCAATTCGCGTTCGTAACGTTTCTGATTAACGTGGCATTGCAACAACATACCTTGCCGTATCACATCAACCTCTTGCGGATAGGTAGCACTAATGCTATCAATCCATTGTGTAGCGGCTATGTAGTCGCCTTGATTATAGAGGAGTTCGGCTTGGTTGTACATCTCCTGTGCCTGTTTTTCGTTATTTCCACACGCTACCACAAGCAGGAGTAGGGGAAGTAGGAAGAGTCTGTTTCTCATAATCTTATCTTTTTATCAGTTTATTTATTCTATCACATAGCTCCACGTTGCACATCTTTTACACCCTTTACTGTACGCAGTTTCTTGATAAGCGTGTTGAGTGCCGAAATATCGTCGATAGCTACCGATAAGTGACCTTGAAAGATGCCATCATCGGAGTCAATCGATATGCTACGCAGAAATACATTCTTCTCTTTATTAATAATCGACGATATATTGGTTACAATGCCTATATCGTCATGGCCAACGACACGTAACGTAACGACATACTTAGTGCCCATCTTGCCTGCCCAGCGAGCATTGATGATGCGGTAGGGGTAGCGCTCTTGCATGTTGACGGCATTGGGACAATCGTTACGGTGTATCTTGATAGTGCCCTCGGACGATACAAAGCCGAATATCTTGTCGCCGAAGATAGGATTGCAACAACGTGCCAAGCGGTAGTCAACACCTTTTATATCACCACCTATCACCAGTTCATCTACTTTATCGTCATCGATAGGTTTTGTGTCGAGGGTATACTCTCCGGCCGAGCGTTGTTCATCCTCTTGATGGTCTTTCTCGATAATGGCAAGATATTGTTCAATGACCTCGTTGACCTCAACCTTCTCATTGCCCAAGTCGAGGAAGAATGTTGTCACAGTCTTGTAACCCATTTTCTTGACCAAACGCATCAATACCGACTCATCAAACTCAATCTTGCGATTTTTCATCCGTCGCGACAAGAGTTCTCGACCCAACTCAGCACTCTTATTCTCAATCTCATTGAGGGCTTGCTTAATCTTTACACGTGCACGTGCCGATTGGGCTATATTGAGCCACTCTTTCTTGGGATGTTGTGTCGACGAGGTGAGTATCTCTACAGTATCGCCACTCTTCAGTTCATACTTAATTGTCTGATTCTTTCCATTCACACGTGCACCGGTACAGGCACAACCCAACTTGGTGTGGATATGGAAGGCAAAATCGAGCACAGTAGAGCCATCGGGAAACTTATATAGGTCGCCCTTGGGCGAAAAGACAAAGACCTCTTTGTCATATATATCAATATTGAAATCCTTGATTTTTTCCAACGGGTCATCGTTGTCCGACTCTAATATATCACGCACGCTATTCATTAAGGTATCGAGGTTTCCCTCACTTTTTATACCTTTATATCGCCAGTGAGCAGCGAGGCCTCGCTCGGCTATTTCGTCCATGCGACGAGTGCGTATCTGCACCTCCACCCATTTATTCTCTGGGCCTATTACTGTGGCATGAAGCGACTCATAGCCATTGCTCTTGGGATTGGATAGCCAGTCGCGCATGCGGCGAGGATTGTGTGTATACATATTGGTGATGATGGAGAACGCCTTCCAGCAATCGGACTTCTCTTCAGCACCCTCCGTTTCGAGAATGACACGCACAGCAAACAGGTCATATATACCACCTACGCCTATCTGTTGCTTTTTCATCTTGTTCCAGATGGAGTATATCGACTTGGTACGACCCTTGATTTCAAATTTCAGATTAGCCTTTTCAAGTTCGGCCTTTACAGGACCGATGAATGAGGTAATATAATCTTCGCGATATTTCTTTGTGGCATTAAGCTCTTGAGCTATAAGGTTGTATGTTTCGCGATCGGAGTATTTGAGAGCCAAATCCTCCAACTCAGATTTAATCTTATACAGACCAAGTTTGTGTGCTAATGGAGCATAGAGATTTGATGCTTCAGCAGTAATGTGTTTGCGATAATTATCGTCGGGGTGATTGTTAATCATGCGCATGAGGCACAAGCAATCGACAATGATAATAAATATTACTCGTATATCATCGGCAAAGACAAGGAGTAGATTCTTGAAGTATTCG
>JAEIGA010013396.1_pt1 | contig 12484 bp, 7 predicted proteins | sample 9270691 | NCBI WGS metagenome assembly JAEIGA01 (sample SAMN17057246, study PRJNA624740) | gut metagenome | biome: biome; isolation source: fecal sample | host: Bos grunniens | place: China: Xizang | collected 2019
GAACAGAAAACAAATCTTCCCTTGGTGCAAATGCGATCCTTTCGGTTTCGCTTGCTTGTGCAAGGGCATCAGCTAAGGCGCTCGGAGTTCCGCTCTACCGTTATCTCGGGGGTTCTCTTGTAAGAAAACTCCCTACACCGATGTTTAATATTCTGAACGGCGGCGCACACGCCTCAAACAACGTCGAAATACAGGAGTTTATGATAGTTCCGATAGGAATAGACAGTTTCTCTGAAAAGCTGCGTGCAGGAGCTGAAATTTACAGAAAGCTTGGCGATATTCTCCACGCTCGCGGATATTCCACGTCCGTAGGAGATGAGGGCGGCTACGCGCCAAATCTTACGAGTGACACTGAGGCGTGTGATCTTATAGTCAGTGCTATAAAAGGCGCGGGATATGACGAGAAAACAGTGAAGATTGCGCTTGACGTTGCATCAAGTGAATGGTTTGACGGTGTATCATATAAAATGAAAAAAAGCGGCAAGGTCTGCTCCGCTGACGAGCTGTGCGATTATTACGCTGAGCTTATAGAGAAATATCCTATTATGTCAATTGAGGACGGAGTTGGCGAGGAGGACTATGAGGGTTGGAGAGCTATGTCTGACCGCTTTGGAGGCGAAATACTGCTTGTGGGTGATGACCTCTTCGTTACAAACGAGAAAAGAGTCAGAAGAGGAATAGAAATAGGTATAGCCAACTCGGTTTTGATAAAGCCTAATCAAATAGGCACACTCACTGAAACTCTTAACGTTATAAGTCTGTGTAACAGAGAGGGCTATCGCCCTATCATCTCTCACCGTTCCGGAGAAACCGAGGATTCGTTTATTGCAGACCTTGCGGCAGGTGTCGGGGCTCCATATATTAAGACCGGCGCTCCGTGCCGTTCGGAAAGGCTTGCAAAATACAACAGACTTCTTAAAATTGAACGGGAAATTTCTAGATAAATCCTAACATTTCCGATTGTGCATTTTTAAAAAATATATAAACAAAATAGATAAAATAAAAAAGACGGAGATAAAAGCTTAGCTAAAATCTCCGTCTTTTTCACACTATTATTTGCATTACGCCTTATTTTCGCTCAGCTTTTTCGTCTTATCACTCAGATTTTTGAAAATGCCTCTATACAGCAAAAAGGAAACCGCTGTTGTGAGAATATCCGAAATTATCTGTGTGAAAACGAGTCCGTACAGACCGAAAAAGTGATTCATAAGGAACATAAGCGGAATATTCACGACACCCTGACGCAAGGAGGATAGAATGAGTGACTGCTTGCCCTTTCCCATAGCCTGAAAGGTAAAGTTCATTTGGAAATTGATAATCATAAGCGGAACGGCAATGCAAAGGATACGCAGAAAATCGCGGCTCATCTTAACCGTTAAAGGATCTCCGTTGAATATAGTTACTATAGGCTCTGCGAAAAATTGAAATATGATAACGCACACTGCCGCAAAGCCTATTCCCGCAACGCGAGCGCAGGTAGCAAACGAGCGCATTCGCTTATAATCACCCGATGCGTAATTGTAGGCAACAAGCGGCATCATTCCCTGACAAAGTCCCATACCCACGTTCATCGGAAGCATATCTATTTTCTTAGCTATTCCTACCGATGCAACCGGCACGTCCCCGTAAATATCGCTGTATCCCGATGCAAGATTGTTAAGCACGACGTTTGAAAGGCAGGCAAAGAGCGACGCAAGGGCAGATGGGATACCGACAACAAATACCGCCCTTATATGCTCACTCTCGGGAATCGCAACCTTGGGATTTATAGAAAGAACACTCTTCTTTCTTATTATGAAGAATACTGCAAAGAAAAACAGCGTAACGAGAATGTTGGAAATCATTGTTGCTATAGCAGCGCCCTTGACTTCGCTTCCCGGCTCTAAAATGACGAACATAAAGAGCGGGTCGAGCGCCATATTTATAACGCCGCCCATACCAAGACCGAAGCTTGCGTACTTTGCGTATCCCTCGCTTCTGAGAAGATTCGCCATAGTCATAGAGAGCGTAAGAGGTATGCCACCGATAACTATTACCCAAAATGCGTAATCAGTAGCGTATCCTATAGAACCGTCCGTCGCGCCGAGAAGTCTCAGGAGCGGCTCCATAAAAATAAGTACAAGAAGCGAATACAGCACCGCTGCTAAAAGCGAGCCGTAAAACGAAAACGAGCAAACGCTGCCAGCTTCCCTGTCGCGCTTCTCTCCAAGAAGTCTGGATATAAGGCTGCCGCCGCCCACTCCAAACAGGTTAGACAGACAGTTCATAGCAAATACAAGCGTAAAGGTCAACGAGGATGCCGCCGTCATTGACGGGTTGTTTGCAAGTCCTATATAAAACGTATCTGCAAGATTATAAACCATAGTTATAAGCTGGCTGATTATCGTGGGAATGGCGAGTGTGGCAAGTGCGCGCGGCACAGGCATTCGCTCAAAAAGTTCTCTGTCCTTGTTCATATAAATATCCTTGGGTTTATTTTGTCTGTGTTTTACCGTAATATTTTACCACTAAAATCGATAAAAGTCAAGAAATGACAAAAAATAAACAATTTCAAACAAAAATGAAGTAAAAAGTGCAAACCGATTTGGAGATGAAAGCCTCAGTTGACGTCCGATAGGCGTACAAGGGTGTGCCGAGAGACAAAATGAGGATAGAATAAAAATCACAAAAAAACGAATAAAACCAAAAGTTTTCAACATTATTATTTATTTTCTGCAAATTTCTTTAAATCTTTTTTCACCCCAACTATTGACAAAAAGCCAAAATAACAAAAACGAGATAGATACCGCTTTGTCTTGCAGGTGCCTACCTCGTTTTTTATTCGGTTCTGTCTAAATGCGACAGCCCCTTAATATTTGCATTTTTCGGTTAAATTTGTACACGGGTACCTATTAACCCTTGAAGTACTTAACCATAGACTTGAACATCTTGATATCATACTCACCGTATACGTTTCTGTAAAGGTCCTTACCGATACGCTCGGAATGTCCCATTTTACCGAACACGCGTCCGTCGGGTGAGGTTATGCCCTCAATAGCGAGAGTTGAACCGTTGGGGTTATAATCAATGTCGTAGGTTGCAAGTCCCTCAGCATCTACGTACTGAGTTGCAATCTGTCCGTTTTTGATAAGCTTATTTATCACCTTGTCGGTTGCGAGGAACTTTCCTTCACCGTGAGAAATCGGCACGTTGTATATATCACCGACTTCCGTAAGAGAGAGCCAGGGCGACATATTCGAGGCTATTCTCGTTCTGACAATCTTTGACTGGTGACGCGCTATATTGTTAAATGTGAGCGTCGGGCAATTTTCATCGGTGTCGACAATCTTGCCAAACGGCAGAAGACCGAGCTTGATAAGCGCCTGGAATCCGTTACAAATTCCGCACATAAGTCCGTCACGGGAATCGAGAAGCTCTGTTACAGCACTCTTTACAGCTTCACCGCGGAAGAATGCGGTGATAAATTTACCCGAGCCATCAGGCTCATCGCCGCCGGAAAATCCTCCGGGAACAAATATTGCCTGAGATGCGGAAATCTTCTCTGCAAAGGATTCGGCAGAGCGCTTGATACCCTCAGCTGTAAGGTTGTTGATAACGAAAATCTCAGGTGTAGCACCTGCATCGGCAACCGCCTTTGCGGAATCGTATTCGCAGTTTGTTCCGGGGAATACCGGAATAAGCACGCGGGGCTTCGCGCACTTGACGGCAGGGGCAACGGATACTTGCTTCTTTGAGCTAACAGTTTCGGGCGCGAGAGTGTCAACCTTTATGTTGCAGGGGTAAACGCTCTCAAGCTTATCCTCGTATGCCGAAATAGCAGCACCCGTGTCGAGTTTTTCGGCGCCGTAAGTGAATGTCTTCTCCTCGGTAACGAAGCCGAGTGTCTCTCCAAAGCGCTCATCAGCTGCTACCTCAAGTATGAACGAGCCGTACCGGTAGGAGAAAATATCAGAAAGAGAAAGAGATGTGTCAAACTCAAATCCGAATCCGTTTCCGAGGCTCATTTTGAGTATTGCCTCTGCTACACCGCCAATAGTGGGTGTGTATGCCGCGAATACTCTTCCCTCTCTCATAAGAGTGTTTACCTTGTCATATAGAGAAATAAGGCTTTCGGTTTTTGGAAGACCGTCCTTATCATAATCGGGAGAAAGAATAACTACCTTATGTCCTGCCGACTTGAACTCCGGAGAAATAGCAAAGTCTGCTCTGTCCGTGGTAACCGCAAACGAAATAAGGGTCGGCGGAACGTCAAGCTTCTCAAAGCTTCCGCTCATTGAATCCTTACCGCCTATAGCAGCTATTCCAAGCTCCATCTGCGCTTTATAAGCACCGAGAAGTGCCGATAGCGGTTTGCCCCAACGGGCAGCATCGCGTCCCGGCTTTTCAAAATACTCCTGGAACGTGAGATACACGTCCTCGAATTTTGCACCGGTTGCGACAAGCTTACTTACCGATTCAACAACGGCGAAATATGCGCCGTGGTAGGGGCTCTTTGATGAGATATCGGGATTGTAACCCCAGGACATATAAGATGCAAGGTCGGTGTGCCCGCGCTCTACCGATATCTTCTGAACCATCGACTGAATAGGAGTACGCTGATACTTACCTCCGAATGGCATAAGAACGGTTCCTGCGCCTATGGTGCTGTCAAATCTTTCGGAAAGTCCGCGCTTTGAGCAGGTGTTAAGACCGCTCGCAATACTCATTATACCCTCGCCGAACGACGTGGGAATTTCACGTTTACAATCGCACACGGGTGCGGCGTTTATCGTAATATGCTTCTCTGCACCGTTGGAATTAAGGAACTCGCGGCTGATATCTACTATCGTTTTGCCGTTCCACTTCATAGTAAGTCTCGGGTCTGCCTTTACCTTTGCGACAACGGTTGCCTCAAGGTTTTCGGTAGCTGCCATGTCGAGAAACTTCTTTCTGTTCTTCGACTCAATAACTACAGCCATTCTCTCCTGAGATTCGCTTATTGCAAGCTCGGTGCCGTCAAGACCGTCATACTTTTTGGGAACTGCGTTGAGGTCAATATCAAGACCGTCAGCAAGCTCACCTATAGCAACGGAAACACCGCCCGCACCGAAGTCGTTACAACGTTTAATCATCGAGGAAACCTTGGGGTTCCTGAACAGACGCTGAAGCTTTCTTTCCTCGGGGGCATTACCCTTTTGAACCTCTGCGCCGCAGCTTTCAAGAGAGCTTAAGTTGTGTGATTTTGACGAGCCGGTTGCACCGCCGCAGCCGTCTCTGCCCGTTCTGCCGCCGATAAGAACTACAAGATCACCGGGTGCGGGAACCTCGCGTCTTACATTCGCCTGCGGAGCAGCAGCTATTACCGCACCGACCTCCATATGCTTTGCGGCATATCCGTCGTGATATATTTCGTCTACTATTCCTGTCGCAAGTCCTATCTGGTTACCGTAAGAGGAATATCCTGCTGCTGCCGTAGTGACAATCTTTCTCTGCGGAAGCTTACCTGCAAGTGTTTTTTCAACCGGTACCGTAGGATCTGCAGCACCTGTAAGTCGCATAGCACCGTAGACGTATGATCTACCCGAAAGAGGATCGCGGATAGCTCCGCCGATACAGGTCGCAGCTCCGCCAAAGGGCTCGATTTCTGTCGGGTGGTTGTGTGTTTCGTTTTTGAAAAGAAGAAGCCACGGCTCAGCTACACCGTCCACGTCAACCGTGATTTTTACAGTGCAGGCGTTGATTTCCTCCGACTCGTCAAGCTTATCAAGCTTTCCGCACTTCTTGAGGCATTTTGCCGCTATTGTACCGATGTCCATAAGATTTATGGGCTTCGTTCTTTCAAGATATTCGCGGGATTTTATATATTCCTTGTAGGTTCTCTCAATAAGCTCATCCTCAAAGCTAACCTTATCAATAGTGGTAAGGAACGTAGTGTGACGGCAGTGGTCCGACCAATAGGTGTCTATCATCTTGATTTCGGTGATAGTGGGACATCTTTTCTCGGACTTGAAGTACTCCTGACAGAACTTTATGTCATCAATGTCCATAGCAAGTCCCATCTCCGAAATCATACCGCTAAGACCATCTTCGTCAAGCGAAGTAAAGCCGTCAAGCACCTTTACAGAATCAGGAACGGTGTACTCCGACTTAAGCGTCTGCTTTTTGCCAAGAGATGCTTCTCTTGCTTCTACGGGGTTGATTACGTGCTTTTTGATTTTTTCTATATCTTCTGCCGAAATTCTGCCGTAGAGCATATATACCTTCGCGCTGGCTACGGTGGGCTTTTCTCCGTGAGAGATAAGCTGAATACACTGTGCTGCGGAATCTGCTCTCTGGTCGAACTGACCGGGAAGGAACTCTGTAGCAAATACTACGGCTCCGTCGCTTGCGAGAGTGGTGTAAACGTTATCCAGCTGAGGCTCGGAAAATACCGTTTTGACCGCATAGTCAAAAAGCTCCTTTGTAATATTCTCAGCATCGTAACGGTTTATTATCCTGACTCTTTCAATGCTGTTAATGCCGAGAAATGCCGAGATTTCAGAATGAAGAGCGCGGGCTTCGTTGTCAAGCCCTGCCTTTTTCTCTACGTAAACGCGATATACCATTAACATTTACCTCCGTTTGCCATCATTGCTTTTTTGCCTATATCCTTGCGGTAGAATGCGCCCTCAAAGCTTATCTTTTTAACCTTGCCGTACGCTGCATCAATAGCTGCGGCGAGTGTATCGTCGGTTGCTACTGCGCCAAGTACTCTGCCGCCGGACGTCAAGAGCTTTCCGTCACAAAGAGCAGCGCCCGCTACGTACACGCTATCAACGATAGATTTATCTATTGTAATTTCGTATCCTTTTTTATACGCTTCGGGATAACCGTTCGAAGCCATTATTACACAGCAAGCCGCCTTGTTTGCAAACTTAACTTCGCATTCTGCAAGCTTTCCGTCGGTTGTAGCCATCATTACCTCAAGTAAATCAGACTCAAGAAGAGGAAGTACAACCTGAGTTTCGGGATCTCCGAATCTGCAGTTGTATTCTATAACCTTAGGACCGTCTTTGGTAAGCATAAGTCCAAAGTAAAGACAACCGCGGAACTCTCGTCCCTCTGACTTCATAGCGCGGATTGTGGGAAGAAAAATCTTCTCCATACACTCTTTTGCAACGCTCTCGGTGTAATATGGATTTGGGGCTACCGTACCCATACCGCCGGTGTTGAGTCCTTCATCATTATCGAGCGCTCTTTTGTGGTCCATAGAGGATACCATAGGCTTCACCACATTGCCGTCCGTAAATGCAAGCACAGAGACCTCGGGGCCTGTCAGAAACTCCTCTACCACTATTTTGTTTCCGCTCTCACCGAACTTTTTGTCAGTCATTATAGAGTTTACGGCATCGCGCGCCATATCTCTGTCTGTCGCGATAATTACACCCTTGCCAAGCGCAAGTCCATCTGCCTTAATAACGGTAGGAATAGGACAGGTCTCGATATATTCAAGCGCTGCCGCGGGAGCATCAAAAACCTCGTAGGTTGCCGTCGGAATACCGTACTTTTTCATAAGGTTCTTGGAAAAAACCTTGCTTCCCTCGATAATTGCCGCATTGGCTCTCGGACCAAAGCACTTAATTCCTATCGACTCAAGGGCGTCAACACAGCCAAGCACAAGAGGATCGTCGGGAGCGACAACGGCGTAATCTATTTTCTCTTTTACCGCGAAATCGCGGATTTTATCTATTTCCTTTGCGCCAATCGGAACAAGAGTTGCATCGTTTGCCATACCGCCGTTTCCGGGAAGAGCAAAAATTTCCGTGACTTTTTTATTTTCCTTGAGCTTTTTTATGATGGCGTGCTCTCTTCCGCCGCCACCTACTACCATAATCTTCATAAAAAACAGCCTCTCATCTAATAATCAATGATGGAAAAGACGCATTCCGGTAAATGCAACCGTCATACCGTATTTGTCCGCGGTTTCAATTACAACGTCATCACGCACGGAACCGCCGGGCTCCGCAACGTAAGAAACGCCGCTCTTTTTCGCGCGCTCTATGTTATCGCCAAACGGGAAGAATGCATCTGAGCCGAGAGAAACTCCGCTTATTGTATCAAGGTATGCTCTTGCCTCTTCATTTGTAAGCGGCTCGGGACGGGTAGTAAAATATTTCTGCCATACGCCCTCAGCGCAAACGTCCTCTTCGTTTTTGTTGATGTATCCGTCTATAACGTTATCTCTGTCGGGGCGGGAGAGTGTCGGAAGGAAAGGAAGCTCAAGCACCTTTTTGTACTGACGAAGATGCCAGGTATCAGCCTTCGTTCCGGCAAGACGCGTGCAGTGAATTCTCGACTGCTGACCCGCTCCTACACCGATAGCCTGTCCCTTGTATGCGTAGCATACAGAGTTTGACTGAGTATATTTCAGAGTGATAAGAGCTATAATAAGGTCGATAACAGCCTCTTCGGGAAGCTCCTTGTTTTTCGTTACAATGTTTTTGAAAAGGTCTCTGTTTATCTCAAAATTGTTTCTTCCCTGCTCAAAGGTGATGCCGAAAACTTGCTTGCGCTCTATCGGATCGGGCGTGAACGAGGGGTCAATTTTAACAATATTGTAGTTTCCTTTTTTCTTTGTTTTCAGAATTTCGAGTGCCTCATCGGTGTAACCGGGGGCTATAATTCCGTCCGAAATCTCACGCTTAATAAGTAGTGCCGTGGTCTTGTCGCACACGTCGGAGAGCGCTATCCAGTCACCGAACGAGGACATACGGTCCGTTCCTCTTGCTCTTGCGTACGCGCACGCGAGCGGAGAATCGTCAAGTCCCTCTATATCGTCAACGAAGCAAGCCTTTTTCAGCTCGGGCGAAAGCTTAACTCCAACCGCCGCCGAGGTGGGACTGACGTGCTTGAACGAGGTAGCGGACGGAAGTCCCGTTGCCTCCTTAAGCTCCTTTACAAGCTGCCAGGAATTAAATGCATCCAGAAAGTTTATGTATCCGGGTCTTCCCGAAAGAATTTCCATCGGAAGCTCTGAGCCATCGTGCATATAAATCTTAGAAGGCTTCTGATTGGGGTTACAGCCGTATTTAAGTTCGAACTCTTTCATTTTCTTGCCTCTTTTCTGCAATTTTATCTTGTTGATTTGTTTTTTATTTGTAGTCCTCTAAAAGTGTAAAAGCGTACTTTTCACCTACCGACCGAGAAGGTATTCTCTTTTAATCGTGGACATTCAGTATTTAATACCGGTTTTTTGCGGTACGAATTTTACACCGAAATTAAGCGTTTTTGTTAAACATACGCGCCGTGGATTCTCCGTTTTCAAGGCTGATGTAGCGAACATAGAGAGATATTTTATTCTCTTCGTTGAGATTTTCCCATATTGATTTAGCGAATTCGTCTATATCCGAAGGTATAGCAACGCGCTCGGGCTCGCCCTGGAACGTAGGAAGCGGATTTCCGTCGTCAACGTAGGTGTGTATAAAATGTCCGACGCCGGACATGGGAGTGTACTCGTAGAAGAAGCGGTTGCAGCCTGTACCTTCCGCATCTGCGCTCTTAAGTATACTCATCTCGTAGCTGAAATTACCGTCAAAATTAAGCACGCCGCTGATTCTGGGAGTAAGATTCGGTGCATCAGGCTCAAACTCGCGTGTGCGAAGAGCATCTCTCATATCGCCGCCATTCGAAATTGCGTCATAGATAGTATCGGTCTGGTCGCCGTTGGTAACGATAACGTTCTCGCCGATAGCTCTTACAGCCGAGTAAATAATAAGCGACGGGTCGGAAACCTTGCTAAAGTCGTGCGGCTCCGTATATATCGCGCCGTCACGCTCTACGAAAACTCTGTTGCGAGAGTTTACGCTTCTGCCCATAATGAAGTAGGCGAAAACTGCGGACTTGCCGTCCTCGCTCTTTCCTATCACGATGCCTCTTCCGGGATAGCTCTTTTCACGAAGAAGCGTTTCAATAGCATCTATTTTGTAAATATTCATTTACATTTCTCCTATACAAGTACTTTTTATGATATTATTTTGCTTGATTTATAAGCTAAGCGATGTCGAATTTCCACCTTTATTTATCACTTATTTTCCGCTATTTCCCTGCACATAAGCTCGCAGGAAAGAGGGAGAATTTTCCACTCAGCCTCAACCATTATGCGCTTCTGGAGCGTCTCGGGAGTGTCACCCTCCATAACCTCAACAGCCTTTTGCATAAGTATTCTTCCGCCGTCAGGTATCTCGTTGACTATATGTACCGTAGCACCCGATACCTTGACACCGTAGTTAAGTGCCGCCTCGTGTACCTTGAGTCCGTAAAATCCCTCTCCGCAAAACGCGGGAATAAGCGAAGGATGCACGTTAATAATTCTGTCGCGGAATGTGTCTGTAAACTTAGCTGAAAGAATACACATAAATCCTGCGAGAACTATAAGGTCTATGCCGTGTGATTTAAGAAGCTCTATAATTTTCTGCTCAAACTCACCCCTGTCAAGACATTCCTTCTTATCTACCACAGCGCACTCTATGCCTGCGTTTTTTGCTCGCGTCAGAGCGTATGCATCGGGCTTGTTTGATATAACGAGCTTTATTTCTCCGCTACTTATAATTCCCGCTTTTTCGGCATCTATAAGAGCTTGAAGATTTGTTCCGCCGCCCGAAACCAGAACGGCAACTCTGGCTTTATTTAGCATAAAACTACACCGTCTTCACTTTCAATGATTTCGCCGATAACGTATGCATCCTCGCCGTTTGCCTTTAAGATTTCCAAAGCCTTCTTTTCGTCCTCTTTAGGTACGACAACGCTCATTCCGACGCCCATATTAAAGGTGTTGAACATATCTCTCTCGGGAATGTTTCCGCACTTTGCTATAAGATTAAATATAGGAAGAACCCGTACGTCATCTTTCTTTATTTTTGCGCCAAGGCCCTTGGGAATACTGCGCGGTATGTTCTCATAGAAGCCGCCTCCCGTGATGTGAGAGATGCCCTTAACGGTTACCTCGTTCAAGAGTGCAAGTATAGGCTTTACGTATATTTTAGTTGGAGTGAGAAGCGTTTCGCCAAGCGATGCTCCGCAAAGCTCCTCTCTGGGTGTAGTAAGGTCAGCAGATTCAATATCGAAAACCTTGCGTACAAGAGAAAATCCGTTTGAATGAACACCGCTGGATTGGAGCGCGATAACAACGTCACCGGGCTTCATAGTGTTCTTGTCAAGTATACGGCTCTTGTCTACAACACCTACGGCAAATCCCGCAAGGTCATACTCGTCTACGGGATAGAAGCCCGGCATCTCGGCAGTCTCTCCGCCGATAAGAGCAGCGCCCGACTGTACACAGCCCTCGGCAACGCCCTTTACTATCTCGGCAATTTTCTCAGGATAGTTTTTGCCGCATGCAATATAGTCAAGGAAATAAAGCGGCTTCGCTCCAACGCATATAACATCGTTTACGCACATAGCCACGCAGTCAATACCTATAGTGTCATGCTTGTCCATAAGAAAAGCAATCTTGAGCTTCGTTCCTACTCCGTCGGTTCCGCTGACAAGAACGGGCTTTGTAATATTAAGTCCTTCAAGGTCAAGCTCGAAAAGACCGCCAAAGCCGCCTATATCGGTGTCTGCGCCTTTCGTTACAGTACGCGCAATATGCGCTTTCATAAGCTCAACAGCCTTGTATCCTGCGGTAATGTCAACGCCTGCCGCAGCATAGCTTTCAGATCTCGAATTTTTCACTTTCTTTATCTCCTTTTATCTTTATTCTCGGATATTTTAGTGTCGTATTTATTTTTGTAGATTATCGGTGGCTTTGTTGGATATATTCCGTCAAAGCAAGCCGTGCAAAAGCCTGACGAGCTGCTACCCTCACCGATTTTGGAGAGGTCCTCAAGGCGTAAAAATCCAATAGAATCAGCTCCCGTCATCTCTCTTATTTCCTCTATCGTATGATTGCAGGCGATAAGCGACTCCTTTGAGTCTATATCAGTGCCGTAATAGCAGGGATTGAGGAATGGAGGCGCGGACGAGCGAATGTGAACCTCCAGCGCTCCCGCATTTTTCAAAAGCTTAACGAGCTTTGCACAGGTAGTGCCACGCACTATTGAATCGTCAACGAGAACGACGCGCTTTCCCGTGAGTGTTGACTTTACGGGGTTAAGCTTGATTTTAACCTTGTCCTCGCGAACGTCCTGACCCGGCGAGATAAAGGTTCTGCCTATATATTTATTTTTTATAAGTCCTATTCCGTAAGGTATTCCCGAGGCAAGAGCGTAACCAAGCGCTGCATCAAGTCCGGAGTCGGGAACTCCGACTACAACGTCAGCCTCCACGGGATGAGCCGCAGCGAGAAGTGCGCCTGCTCGCTTGCGCGCCTCGTGTACCGAAAGACCCGAAATCGCAGAATCGGGGCGCGCCGTGTAGATGTATTCGAAAATACAGAGCGACTCACGCGCCTTTTTGCAATGGTCGCGGATAGACTCAATTCCCTTGTTTGAAAATACCATTATTTCACCCGGCTCAAGCTCTCTTA
>JAEIGA010013397.1_pt1 | contig 12484 bp, 8 predicted proteins | sample 9270691 | NCBI WGS metagenome assembly JAEIGA01 (sample SAMN17057246, study PRJNA624740) | gut metagenome | biome: biome; isolation source: fecal sample | host: Bos grunniens | place: China: Xizang | collected 2019
ACATTGAGGAACTCATATACGTGCTCGAGTGAGCTGTGAACACCACCCATAGATGCAAGACCCATAAGGTGGAGCTGCTTGTTATTTGCCTTTACATAGTCGTATGCAGCCTTGATCTCAGCATTCTGGAGAAGTTTGTGCTCGCGGCATGCGATGTTGATCTTAACGAGGTCCTGGTACACCACGCGACCTGCGCCAAGATTGAGGTGACCAACCTCTGAGTTACCCATCTGGCCATCAGGAAGACCTACAGCCTCACCGCAAGCCTTAAGAGTCGCCATTGGATATTCCTTGCGGAGATTCTCAATGTAAGGAGCTCCCTGTGAGAAGATAACATTAGAATCATCCTGTCTGCCCTCGCCCCATCCGTCGAGGATCATAAGAAGAACTTTCTTGTCCATTTTCTATAATGTATTTAGTTTATATATAATCGTTTTGTCTGCCTCGCGGCTTTGCCGCGCAAAGATACAATGTTTGCAAGATTTGAGCAAGAGTTACCTCTTCTCAAAAGTCGCACAGAAGTATAACCCGGGCTCAGCAGCCACAGGTTTTTCGGTTCCATATCTGTTACCGGTCTCGAGCTCTGGCATAAAGGACTTTGACGTATGGTCCAGAACATATAGCTCCATCATCTGCGCCTCTGTCTCTTCATCCTTATATGGGTATATTCCAATATATGAAACAGTGTCCTCGCTCAACTCTGTAACAGAGAAATATCTGTTCGTCTTGTCCAAAGCCACAAGCTGAACTGTCTTGGTCTGGCCGGTAGCATCAATGATTTCCATCTCTTCGCCCAAGGCCATGACAGAAGTACCGATGAAATAGGTCTCAAGACCATAATAGAAGGATGGTGTGAACAATGCTCCGAGGAACGAGATACTGAATGAATTTGCTGCATTCATCTCCGGCACCTGAGTATAACCGGTGCATTCCGCTCCCCAAATGTTCTTAAAATACAGAGAGTCGGTGACGATGGAATCCATTTGCCAGCTGCCTTCAAGCACCTTCAGCTCCGGACGTATTATGGAAACCTCCATTTCTGCGAAGAATCCCATATCGAATCTTTCATCTGCATGAACACTCAGAACAATCTTGTCCTTGCCGTCCGAGAAGGCTGTCTTAAGTGGCACTATCGAAAACGTTGCGAATGAAGATCCTGCAGGAATAAACATGTTTTCTTCTCTGATGAGCGTGAAATCCACCCCCTCGACAGCGGTTGACTTCTCCTTGTTGATTGAAAAACTTACAGGGGTGTCTTTGCTGAGCGCCTTTGCCTTTGCTGTTGTATCGGTGACGACAAGGGCAAAGTCTGTAGTGTCTGTGATGAATGCCTGAGCGCTTTCAAAATTCAACAGACCGAATTTGTCCTGAAGGTTGAATTCAGCTGTCGTATATTTTCCCGAGACGAAACCTTCTGGTATCTGAAGACTGAGACTCAGGGATTTACCGGTGCCCAAGGTTTTGGTATATACCACAATAGAGTCTATCAGAGACTCCTTGGTCAGCGTGAAATATTCAGCAGACAGTTCGTAATCCGCACCCTTTTCTGCTGTGCCGCCCAAAGTGACAGGAATCTTGAGGGTGTCCACATTGGAGAATGGCTGTCCTATGATTCTGAAAATAGCTGTCTCTTCCTGAATCTCCGGCTCCGGTGTTATGAATGATATGCCTGGAGTCAGAGTGATTTCCTCTGCACAAGAGGCCAGAAAGGCTGATATTATAATAAGAGCAGATATTATCCTTTTCATGTTTTAAAGATTGTATAACCCACAAATATAACATTTTTTTTACTACTTTTGTCGGATATGAAACTTTCAGAGCTAAAGACAGGAGAGCGCGGCGTGATCGTTAAGGTGAACGGTCACGGCGGTTTCCGTAAAAGGATAATTGAGATGGGTTTCGTCAAGGGAAGCAAGGTGAAGGTTATCCTTAATGCTCCTTTGAGGGATCCCATTGAATATGAGATAATTGGATATAAGATATCTCTCCGTAGAGAGCAGGCTTCCAAGATTGAGGTCATCAGTGAATCGGAAGCAAAGGAAATGCTTCTCTCCAATGAATCTCTGCCGGCGCTTGAGGCAGGTGCAGATGAGGATTGGCTGGACGCCGAGATGGGCAAGCTGGCTGCTCAGAGAAGAAGAGAGATCAAAGTGGCCTTGGTCGGCAATCCGAACTGTGGAAAGACTTCGCTTTTCAATATGGCTTCCGGAAGTCATGAACACGTGGGAAACTACAGCGGCGTGACAGTTGATGCCAAAGAGGGGTCTTTTGAATATGGAGGATATAGTTTCCTTCTTGTTGACCTTCCGGGCACATATTCCCTTTCTGCATATAGTCCGGAGGAACTATACGTCCGTCAGAGTCTTGTTGAGGATGTCCCGGATGTCGTGATAAATGTGGTGGATGCTTCCAATCTCCAGCGCAATCTCTACCTCACCACCCAGCTTATCGACATGAACCTTCGCGTGGTCATGGCCCTGAATATGTATGATGAGCTTCAGGAACGAGGTGATAAATTGGATATTAAGCAGTTAGGTTTTCTATTGGGTATGCCGGTGGTTCCGACTGTGAGCCGTGTGGGCGAAGGAATTGATGAATTGTTTGATACTGTCATCCAGATTTATGAAAAGAGTGATCCGCACCTCGCGCGACATATCCACATCAATCACGGAACTGAGCTTGAGCATAGTATAGACCGTCTCAAACATCTGATCTGGAAAACCCCGACAATCCAGTATACATACTCTACACGCTACCTTGCCATCAAGTATCTTGAGAACGATAAGGAGATCGAGAAGGTGGTGGAAAGCCTTCCGAACCGTGACGAGATCATTGCAGCGAGATATGAGGAGAATCAAAGAATCAGAGACATTCTCGGTTCTGGTATCGAGTCTTCGATGGTGGATGCAAAGTATGCCTTTGTACAGGGTGCATTGGCAGAAACATACGAACCAAATAAAGGATCCAAGACTCGCGACACTCTCACTGACAAGATTGATGCAGTTGTGACAAACCGTTGGGCTGCCTTTCCTATATTCTTCTTCCTGCTTTATATTGTTTTTGAGGGCACATTTGTGATTGGAGATTATCCGATGGGATGGATCGAATGGATTGTCAGCAAGCTTGGCGCTTTTGTGGGATCAATGATGGCAGACGGATGGATCCGGGACCTTGTCGTTGACGGAATCATCGGCGGTGTCGGCAGCGTGCTGGTGTTCCTGCCGAACATCATTCTTCTATATTTGTTCATATCTCTTCTGGAAGATTCCGGTTATATGGCCCGTGCAGCCTTCATCACGGACAGGCTCATGCATAAGATAGGCCTTCACGGCAAGTCGTTCATCCCTATGATCATGGGATTCGGCTGCAATGTGCCGGCAGTCATGGCAACAAGGACAATCGAGAGCCCGAAGAGCCGACTGATCACAATGCTGATTATTCCGCTCATGTCATGCGCAGGACGTATGCCGGTATATATCCTTATTGCCGGAGCGTTCTTCCCTCGTCATGCAGGACTTGTCCTTCTTGGACTTTATGCCCTCGGTATATTGCTGGCGATTCTCGGAGCCAAGATCATGAGCCGTTTCTTCAAAGATGACGACCTTCCGTTTGTAATGGAGCTTCCTCCGTATCGCGTACCGACTACGAAATCAGTTCTGCGACACACTTGGGAGAAGGGTAAGCAGTATCTTCAGAAGATGAGCGGTGTGATACTGGTCTTCTCTGTGGCAATATGGTTCCTTGGATATTTCCCAAATCATGATGCATATGATTCAGTCAAGGAGCAACAGGAGCACTCTTATATCGGATATATAGGCAAGGCCATGGAGCCTGTGCTTGAGCCACTTGGTTTTGACTGGCGTATGGGAGTCGGTATTGTGGCAGGAGTGGGAGCAAAAGAGCTTGTTGTCAGCACTTTGGGTGTTATGTATGCTCCGGAAGAGCCAGTAAAGGCTAGTGTTCCGGATACCGTATCCACCGGCGAGGACGCAGGTGAGACCCGTCTCCAGAAGGCCCTGCAGAAATCAATAACCCCTGCTGCAGCGTTAGCATATATGGTCTTCATCCTGCTATATTTCCCTTGCATAGCCACCTTCATAGCGATCCGCAGAGAAAGCGGAAGCTGGAAGTGGGCAATACTTACAGCAGTCTATACCATCATCCTCGCTTGGGTTGCAGCATTTATCACCTTCCGCATTGCCGTGCTTTTCGGACTCTAAAATCCGTAACGCTTTACGAATATTTACGAGGTAGTCTGAAGATGATAGCAGACAAAGCGCAGGCACCCATGACAAACGGATAGTAAAGGTGGGCGATGATGGAGATGGATGAGATTCCAGCCAGACCGGCAGCCATCAGGAGCTGGGCGCCGTATGGGATGATGCCTTGAATCAGACAGCTGAACGTGTCCAGGATACTGGCGGTCTTGCGTGAGTCCAGCCCGAAACGCTTGGTGATGTCATTTGCTATGCCTCCTGTTGTGATTATCGCGATGGTGTTGTTGGCTGTGCAGATGTTGGCCAAGGACACCAGGCCGGCAATACTGAGTTCAGCCCCGCGTTTTCCCCTGATTCTTTTGGTCATACCGCTGACGATGAAATCAAGACCTCCATTTGTGCGGATGACCTCCAACATACCTCCGGCCAGCATAGTGACGATTATCAGGTCGCCCATTCCGCTGATTCCGCTGCCTATGCTCTCGAGCCAACCGCTCCAATCCAGGCAACCCTGTGAGAATCCTATAGTGGCATTGACTATTATTCCGATTGTCAGAACTGCCGATACATCCACTCCGGAAACGGCAAGAATGATGACGAGTATATATGGAAGAAGCAGAATGAGATCCACAGAGCCAGCTGAGGGAACGATAGACACCGATCTTCCAAGGAATATATATAGCATGGTTACAAGAATGGCAGCAGGGCTGACAATTCTTAGATTTGTCTTGAACTTATCTCGCATAGAACATCCCTGGGTGCGTGTCGCAGCTATGGTCGTGTCCGAAATGAATGAGAGATTGTCTCCGAAGAATGCGCCACCCACAATGATAGCAGTTATGAATGCTGTGCTGACCTCTATTTCCTGAGAAATTCCGGCTGCAACAGGCACTAAGGCCACAATGGTTCCGACACTGGTTCCAATTGACATCGAGATGAAGCATGAGGCAAGGAAAAGTCCTGCATACAACAATTTTCCTGGCAGCACCCTAAGGGCAAGATTCACAGTGGCATCAATCGCGCCGATCTCCTTGGCAGTTGACGCAAAAGCTCCAGCCAGCACGAATATCCATATCATCAGAAGCACGTTCTTGTTGCCGGCCCCCTCGGAAAAGACGCTCACACGCTCCTCCAGTGACTTCCCTCGACAGATGACTATGGCATAGACCGAAGCAATCAGGAATGCTGCTGAAATAGGAATCTTATAGAAATCATTGGCAATGATAGAGGATACGAGGTAGAGGCCGAGGAAAACGACAAGTGGACTCAGCGCCAGCCATCCGCTCATAGGTGTGGCATTGTACTTGGCAGTTTTCTTTCGTATGCTTCTGGAGAGCTCAGCAATGTATTTGTCTGGAATTATTCCCATAGTCAGATCGTTTTAGGGCTGCAAAGATAGTAATTTTGCATATCTTTGCTCACTTGATAAATTATTGGAAAAGTCAGCTGGTGGTCAAATGGCTAAGAAAAAAGAAATATTCGAAGTTCCGCTCGGGGAGACGAAAGTTCTTCTGCACACTTGTTGCGCCCCATGTTCAAGTGCAATCATCGAACATCTGATCAAGCACAGAGTCACCCCAATCATATATTATTGCAATCCGAATATATATCCTCGTGAAGAATATGAGATCCGCAAAGACGAGTGCACCAGGTATGCTCAGGCTCTTGGTTTGGAAATCATAGATGCTGACTACGATCATGAAAACTGGCTGGAAGCAGTCAAGGGACTGGAAACAGAGCCGGAAAGGGGAGGCCGTTGTCTCAAATGCTTCAAGCTCAGACTCCTGCGTACTGCTGAATACGCTGCCGAGCATGGCATCCGTGTCATCACATCCACCCTTGCTTCTTCTCGCTGGAAATCTCTTGATCAGATCAATGATGCCGGCACCTGGGCCTGCCAGCAGATTGCCGATCGTCTGGGGGTGGAAGAATTTCGAGTTAGAGAGTCGGTTGATGACTTTCCAATTGTAGGGCCAATTTATTGGACATACAATTGGAAAAAAGGCGGGCTCCAGGAGCGCCGCCTTCAGATAATAAAGGAATATGATTTCTACAACCAGCGATATTGCGGCTGTGAATTCAGCATGCCTGATTTCACAACAAGAACCGCGTTGTCCTTGACATCTTCCGGAATGCCATCAGAAACTCGTGAATAGGTTTCGTTAACTCCACCTGCAGTAAGAGTCAGTGTGTTCTCTGATGAGATTTCAGCGGTGCGTTCAGCTCCCCAAGGTGTCCCATCATTATATTTCCCGTTGAGGAAATTCTGCTCGCCTTCTGTCTTGATTTCGTAAGTTCCGTTGAATATGCGGAAAGAGCCATCACCTATCTTCTGATAAAGCACAAACTTGTTTTCGGTGCTGAATGTTACATATATTTCCGCAGGAATGTCTGAGGAAGAGTGATGCCAGTCACCGATCAGTTTCTCTGCAAATGTCTTTTCTACCTCTGGCTTTGGTTCTGGTTCTGGATCAACCACGGGCTTCTCAGGCTCGCATGAAACGAGGAAGAGTGTGCTTAAGATAAAAGTATATAGAATATTTTTCATTTCTTAAGTTTTTAGAACCAGCCGCCGTTGGATGCAGCGTATGGTCGTGACACAATTGATATTTCGCGTGAGAAGTTCATCTGTCCGATTCCGTCCTCAAGTTCCTTGTCTTTTCCGATACTTGATGCAAGACCGATCTTTCCGGCACCGATCTTATCACATTTTATCTCCAGAATTCCGTTATTGATGACAGGGTCAGAAGTCAAGCCGAGAGCATCCTTTGTCTGCTGGTCGATGGATATGGCATATGAGATGTTCTTTGCGCTTTCTCCGAGCACTTCAGTAAGGTTAATTTCCCACTTTTCTCCAGCCTTGACCATCACTGAAGGAGTTCCTTCGATTGCCATCAGGAATTTCCATGCATCCACAGCGCCGACACCCATATTGCCTTTATAGACTTCCATATTCATAGTCTCAGGAGAGGTTGAGAATGGATGATAGAACGTTCTTGAGCTACCGTCATTGTACTGGTCAATGTCATTCGCTGTGCTCAGAAGCATAGATATCATATCCTCTCTGGAGAATTTCTTTCCAAGCTTCTTTGCATAGGAAATTCCGAGTGCAAGAACACCAGAAACATGAGGACATGCCATGGAGGTTCCCTGCATATATATGTAGCTTGTGCTTTCCATTCCATTGAGATTCAGTCCAGGGTATCCTCCTGCTCCAGGATTCTTATATCCGGTTGAGAGAATCATGGCGTCATAATTGCCGATCACGCCTTTCCATTCTCCACCAGGGGCTGCAATCTTACAACCAGGGCCATAGTTCGAATATCCACCAGGCAGAAAATCGCAACCGAATGCAGTAACAGACAGGACGTATGGAAGAGCGCCAGGATAAATGGAATATGGATTCTGATGGTTGCCTGCTGCGAACACTGCGATGTTGCTTTCCAAAGCTTCGTGCTTGCAGTTGGCTGGATCAAGAAAATAGTTCAGTGCTGCATTCTCAAGAGTAGAGGCATTGATTTTAGTACCATCATCAAGTTTTCCTCCGTTCAGATAAAGGTCATCATTGGTGATCATGAATTGATTTCCATATGAGCACTGTGCAATGCAAGCTCCATTATCAGCGGCATAAATGAATGCAGTAGCCGCCTGAGCATCAGTGCAATATGCATTTCCCTGGAAAATCTGGCATGACATCAGGCGCACACCGTCCCCATTTCCTGTTCCGCCAGCTATCGAACTGACTCCTTTGCCATTGTTGTTTGTGGCGCCGATAATTCCGGCCACATGAATACCATGTCCAACTCCTTCTGTAAAATTCAATCCTCGACCTCTGACAGCTGTGGCAGGTACTTTATTAAGAGCATTGTTGACATATTCCTCGCTGTTGCAGGCAACGCAATTGACGAAGTTGAAGCCGTAGGTGTCATCGATGAAACCATTACCATCGTCATCAGCTCCGCTTTTGCCGTTTTTCTCAAGGTCATTGATCCACACTGCGTCTTTCAAGTCCTCATGGTAGGAGTTGATGGCGCAGTCAAACACAGCAACTACAACGCTAGGATCTCCGGCAGTCAACTTCCATGCGTCCCTTACTCCGACATCGGCACCAGCAACAGCACCATCGATAAGACTTCCGTCATTGACGAGGTTCCACTGGTACTTATTGTATGGGTCATTAAAAGGGAACGGAGCATCCTGAGCAGAATCTCCATCTCCCTTAGTAATTACAGGTGTTTCGAAAGGCATTGCTTCCTCCCTCGAAATAGGCTGGATGTGCCTGCTGTATTCCACAGATTTGATCTGATCAAGACCAGCAAGGCGTGCTGCCATGGTTTCAGGTCTGATCTGAGCATCGAACTCGACTGTGAACCATCTGTGAAGGCCATATTTTCGGGCAACTTCCATATTCTTTGGCTGAACGGGAAGGGCAGGGGTTATCTTGATGCCATCAATGTCATTGAAGGCCGTCATATTTCCTGAATTAATTGCCTCGGTGGCTGATTCGCTCATTTGGATCAGGACTTGACCCGGGATGAGTTCGCCTTGAGACCCTCCGACAAGTTTTGTCATAAGGTTCTGCTGCTCAGGAGCGATTGTGCCCACCTCCTGCATTTCCTTTGCACATGATGCACATACCAGAGCGGCAGCTATCATAGTCAACAGATTCTTTTTCATTAGTATATTCATTTGTTTATATTTTTTTCCATCAGTTCGTAGGTTGTAGTCTATCTGTCCGGAGGTCGGTTATATTTTGAATGGATCCAGCGCTACTGTAGGCTTTCCGTTCTGGAAAGCTCCCATATTATATGCATTCCATCCGAGGCTGTTGTAGCTTTCCGGCTTCCATTCTCCGTCTGTCTGTGGTTCCCAGTAGAATACTCCCTGGCATTCTTTCATATCTTTTGTCTTGTCAAGCAGATATTGGATAGCTTCCTTTGTCGTTTCGGGCTCGCTTACGGGCATACCGAATTCACAAAGGATTACAGGCTTTGTATACATCTGCGATATCCCTTTGATGTTGGATATGCATCGGTCCACAGTATTCTTCCAGTTGCTCCATCCTCCGTTTTCCCACCAGGAAGGGTAAAGTGACATTCCTATTATGTCGTATTTTGCGGAATTTGCTTGCATCAGACTGAAGAACCACTCAAAGAGGCCCTGGTCCTGTCCATTGCTGACGTGAAGTATGACTTTTGCATCAGGGTATATATCCTTTACAACCTTGCTTCCAGCGTTGACGAATCTTACAAAATCATCGGCTGTCTGATTCTGGACCTTGCCCAACGGGTGAAGCATGCCGTTGTTGACTTCATTTCCGATCTGTACCCATTCAACTCCGATACCGAGGTCTGAAAGTGCCGAGAGTACGTCCTTTGTGTGTGCAGAGACTGCTGAGGTCATTTCCTCGACTGTATAGTTCTTCCATGCTGCCGGTGGGTTCTGAGTACCTGGATCTGCCCAGGTGTCGCTGTAATGGAAGTCGATCATCAGCCTCATTCCGAGATTATATGCGCGGGCTGCCTTTTCGAGAACATCCTCTTTTCCGCACCATCCCTCCTCAGGATCAACCCACACGCGAAGACGGATTGCATCGAAACCCAGTCCTTTCATAAGTTCGAAGCAGTCAGTTTCCTCTCCTTCTGCGTTGTAGAACTTCACGCCATCCTTCTCCATTTGAGTGACCCAGCTGATGTCTGCGCCTTTTGCATATACGGCTGTCTTGATTGGCTCATCCGGATTGCCAAGGTCTCCAGGTGCAGGACTCTCGTTTCCTGGCATAGCCGGATTCTTTTCGCATCCTATGAAAAGAAATGCGAAGATTGAAGTCAATAGCAGTAGTCGGTTTGTCTTCATTCTTTATTCAGCAGATTTGTTTTCAAGAATGTTGTCCGTTGAGGTGGCAAGAGCATTTTTCAACTGCTCATCATATCTCAGGCGCACCTGAATTCCAGCCTCCTGGAACCAATATCTGGTGGCAATCTCCTCCTCGATGAATGGAATGAGCTCATTCTTTTTTAGGCGGATGAATCGCTCCTTGTCCATTTCAATGGCTTTCTCCATAGCCTGAAGTTCGTCGGCCATGGCCTCTGCCAAGCCATCCTTCTCCAGCTCTTTCTTCATCTGGTCATAATATGTCTTGGCACTGCTGCGATAGTCAAAATCCTGGTCTTTTGCGAATGAGACGAAGTCTTCAAAATCGCTGTCTGTATAGTGAAAGTCAGCCACGGCAGGAATGCTCGGATGTCTTCGTGAATAGTCGATCACATATCTGTCAAGAACACCTCCAAGGACAATGGAATACACTAATCGGCTGTACTGAGGTACCTCGATATCCACGTCTGGGGTGATTCCGCCACCGTCGCGGACAATTCTTCCTGCTGCAGTCCTGAATTCCTTGGTGAGAGAGTCCGGGATATGTCCCACGCTGCCGTCTTCGTTTCTGTTGGCGTAGTCAATGGCCTGGACGCAACGTCCGCTAGGAGTGTAATATTTAGCTGTGGTTACCTTGATCTGACCATTGTATGGCATCGGACGGATAGACTGCACGAGTCCCTTTCCATAACTTCTCTTGCCCATAATCACTGCCCTGTCCATATCCTGGAGGGCTCCGGATACGATTTCCGAAGAAGAAGCAGTACCTGAATCAATCATGACAATGATCGGAATTTCTGTGTCAAGCGGTTCGATAGTAGTGCGATACTCCTTATATGAATCAGGTGTGTTACCCTTGGATGTCACCACGAGTGAACCTCTTGGGACAAATGTGGACACAATGCCGATTGCCTCGCTCATAAGTCCGCCGCTATTTCCTCTGAGGTCGAGAACAAGACGCTTCATGCCTTGGTTCTTGAGCTCAGTGAACTTGTTTCGAAGGTCGTTGGCAACATTTTCTGTGAATCCGCTCTGGAGAATATATCCTGTTGTGTCGTCAATCATTCCCGCATATTCGATATCAGGGAAATGAATTCTTTCACGCACGACAGGGATGTCCAGGGTGTCACCTGTGTGAACTTTCTTGACTTTGAATATGACGGTAGTTCCCGGTTTGCCCTTCATGCGGTCACTGCTTTCCTTGGTCTCAAGACCTTTGGTGGCTACTCCGTCAATCTCAAGAATCTCATCACCGCACTGAAGACCATATTTCTGTGCAGGGGAGCCTGCGTATGGCTCGTTGATTATTACATTGTCGTCCTTTGTCTTGTGGATGATCGCACCGATACCTCCATAGCTCTTGGACAGCATCATCTGAAGGTCCTCGTTTTCCTCCTCGGGGATATATATGGTGTACGGATCGAGTTCCTCCAGCATGGCATCCACTCCTGCCCTCATGATTCTATCCAGAGGGAGGGTGTCGACATATGAACGGTTAAGCTCCATGAGCAGCGCATTGTGGAGTTCTGTCCACTGTCCGAGCTTGAAGCTCTTTGACTGAGCGTCTGCAGATATGCCCGCCATAATCAGCATGGCTGCAGTGATGATTGCGTATAGATGTCTGTTTTTCATTGTCTGTGTACAGTTGTTAGCACTTGTTTCTTTTGGGTGTCTTTCTATGGCAATCTTTTTGCCGTGCTATATGCCCATATCCCACAAAGTTACGAAATTTTTGTACCTTTGCAGCGGTTTTTAATAGTAATAATAAGCAGTTTTATCATGAAAATAGTTTTTGCAACGGGCAATAGCGGCAAACTGCGTGAAGCATCTGAAATTTTGGGCGAGGGATTCGAGCTCGTTACCCCCGCTGATTTTGGTATTACCGAGGATATACCTGAAACGGGAAAGACATTGAGAGCCAATTCTTTGCAGAAGGCTCAGTACCTATATGAAAGGTGTGGTTGCGACTGTTTCGCAGATGATACAGGACTTGAGGTGGATGCGCTTGGAGGCGCTCCTGGAGTTTATACTGCGCGATATGCCGGTGAGGATAAAGACTTCAACAAGAACATGGACAAGGTGCTTTATGAACTGCAGGTTCTGGAGAGTTCACGCCATATGGCTGCGGATATGGGACTCAAGGTAAAGCCAGCCGTTTCGCGTCGTGCACGTTTCAAAAGTGTTGTCACCTTGATCATTGATGGCAAGATTCAGATGTTTGAGGGAACTCTTGAAGGAGAGATTGCTTATGAGAAGTCTGGTAACGGAGGTTTTGGATATGATCCGATATTTATTGCTGATGAGTATCCGGGACTGACGCTTGCAGACATTACTGAGGAACAGAAAAACGAGATATCCCATAGAGGCAAGGCTCTTCGCGCTATGGCTGCATG
>JAEIGA010013398.1_pt1 | contig 12484 bp, 8 predicted proteins | sample 9270691 | NCBI WGS metagenome assembly JAEIGA01 (sample SAMN17057246, study PRJNA624740) | gut metagenome | biome: biome; isolation source: fecal sample | host: Bos grunniens | place: China: Xizang | collected 2019
AGCGAATACCCCGCATTGCTGGAAACCTACGAGTCTTATGAGGTTGGTGCTGATTATGATGTTACAACTGCCTTCCCCGCAGGCTGCTGGGAACTGAAGAAGGATAAGACCGGCACTGCTAAGATTGCAGAAGACGGCGGCAGCAAGGCATTGGCGCTTGCTGGTAACTATTCTTTGAAGCTCAAAAATGTTACTGAGAAGGTCACAGCGGGCGATACCTATGCCAAGAATCAGGTATGGGAGATTGATGTAAAGGTTCCTGCCAATATGGGCGCTGAATCTGAAATTGTGCTGCTGAACATTTTTGCTGATAAGTCCAAGGCAGCAGAGGGCGGCTTCAAGGTCGCCGGCGGTAAGGTGTATTATGACAACGCAGGTACTTATGTGGAGTTTGCCGATGTGGATGTAACTGCCGGCGGTGAGCTGACACTGAAGAGAAGTCTGGACTTCACCAAGGAAGGTGCATACACCAGTGATTACACTGTTTGCGATGCTTCCGGCAAGGTGCTTGCTGAGGTCAAGGATGTACCCATGACAGATAAGGTGAAGATTCCCGTTGAAAGAATCGGTTTGAGCGTTACCAAGATTACAGGTGAGGCTGTCCTGTTGGACAATTTTAAGATGTATGCCAACGGCTTGGCTGCTGACTTCGAACTGTACGATGCCAAGACCGGCATTAAGCACACCGATTTGGAGACTGCAAAGGATAAGGCAACCGCTTACCGTCTGTCTTGGATGAATGCTACCGCTTACGAAAAGGTTTACTCTGTCGTTGCCGCTTACTACAAGGGTGACCAGCTGGTAGAGGAGAAGGTTATTCAGGAGATTAAGATGGCTCCCGGTACCGATTTCGTAGATACCGGTATCGTAGAAGTGGCAGAAGGTCAGTCCGTCCGCCTGTACGCACGGAACGATAGCAAGGCTGAGCCTGAGGGCGGTAACAATACCGGTGACACCGGCAATGAAAAGCCCGGCAACACTGCCAATAGCAGTGATTCCGTAATACTGATTGCGATCATCGCAGCGGCAGTTGTCTTGGTTGCAATCATTGTTGTGGCAGTTGTGATTTTGACTAAGAAGAAACCCGCTTCCACTACCGAAGAAAAGACCGAAGAATAAAAAATGAAATCCCTGCTGCTTTTGAAAGCAGCAGGGATTTTGTTTTGAAACTGTTTGACTTTACCAGCGGCGTATAGTATATTTAAAGGGATATGTGCAACATATATCAAGGAGGAAAAAAAGAATGAAGAAAATACTGGCAATTCTGTTAGTTCTTGCTATGGTGCTTCCTATGTGCATTGCAGTTGGCGCAGAGGAAACATCTGATGTGGGAATCAAACCTTTCTACATGCTTAACTATGACCGAGAAGTTGAGGATGGATTCGATTTTGACAATATTTATCCTAAGATCTTTTTCTGGAGCCGCGCATCTGATGACTATGTAACAGAAGATAGCATTAAGGTGTCCGTACCCGGCGTTGGCGGCAGCACGCCCAAGGCTGTTGCTGAGAATCTGAAAAAAATCTATGACGAATTTCCCGAGGGTGCCCGCTATCTCCGCTTTGGCGCTGTCGGTGCTGCTTTGAGACAGCTTTTGGAAGACCAGGTGTTCATGGAAAAGGGCGCTGAGGTCATGAAAAAATGGTTCGATGAATTCATCGAACACTACTATAACATTGGCGGCAAGCTGGACGGTGTGATTACCGATATTGAATATTTTGAGATCTCCTCTTACTATATCGATCAGGAAGCCAAGAAGGATATGTACATCTATCATAAGATTGTAAGCAATCCTATGTACGAAGTAAAGATCCGTCCTGAACTGGTAGAGCGTGGCTTTAAGTTCTGGCCCAACCCCACTGAGGAGACACCTGAAATCTACAGCATTTCTCCTACCTCCGGATCTGAATATGCCCAATCCCGGAACATCTGGAACGTAGTGCTCCGGAATCATATTAACAAGTATGTGGATGATGCTCTCATGGATTCTCTGCTGAAGTATTATCCCAACGCAATTCTTTCTGACTATCAGTCCCGTAATACATATGCTTGGCACAAAAACCTGACTGATACGGGCGGGGTTACCTCCGGCGGCAACCACAAGACTGTAGGTAATGCTTCCTACTTTAATACATATTCCGCAAGACCCGGTACCGGTTTCTTTAAGGATGGCGGTGTGCCTATCTATAAGAACATTCCCTCCTACAACGGTACAGTATGGAAGGACAATCCCTTCAATATGGTCCTGTGGGATGCAATCCACTATAAGAACTACTACCTGGCTGCCCCTGACAATAAGACTACTGCAATTATTGTTTACTACAACTACAACACAAGAGCCGGTGGTTATTGTGGTACTCCCTATTATTCCGAAATGATTTACCACGTGGGTATGATGGATCCCGAACCCTTCCAGGGTTACTGCATGGTAAACGAAATGAAGGCCTCCGGCGCAGATCCTGAGTACGCAATGCAGATTATTTCTGAGCTGCTCAGCGAGTTGACCCGCATTGTAGGCGCTGCTGATCGTAAGCCTATCATTGTTCCTTACTCCTGGAACGACAAGTATGTTCTGTCCGGTATGTATGCCGGCGGCAAGAACTACTGGCGTATTACCCCCGATACTACCGGTGGTATGACCCTGGAGAAGTTCAAGGTTGCAGATGCTAAGGATCCCACCTTCTCCATTGACGGTAAGACCGTTACTTTCCCCGGCGGTAAGATTATCGAAGATGCCAAGATTACTGAGGTTGGCACCTGCGGTTACTGGGTTGAGACTGCAAAGGATGTCCTGCCTGTCATTACTTCTATTGAAAACCGCTTCAGTGAGTATCCTGCCTTTGTGGAAACCTATGAAACCTATGAGGCTGGCTCCAATTTTGACATCGCTGCAGCATTCCCCACTGGTTGCTGGGAAGTCAAGAAGGATAAGTCCGGTTCTGCTAAGATTGTAGATGCTTCCGGCAGTAAGGCGCTGGCTCTGTCCGGCAATTACAGCCTGAAGCTGAAGGAAATTCTGGGCAATATTACAGCCGGTGATACCTATGCTGAAAATCAGGCATGGGAGGTCGATGTGACAGTACCTGCCAATATGGGCGCTGAAGCAGAGATCGTACTGTTCGATATTTATGGAACTAAGGCAAAGCCGGAGGTTGGCGGCATCAAGATTGCCGGCGGTAAGGTATACTATGACAATGCCGGCAACTATGAAGAAATGGCTGGTGTGGACGTATCTGCCGGTGGTAAGTTCAAGGTGCAAAGATCCGTTGACTTCAACAATGCCGAAGCGTTTACCAGCGATTATACAATCTATGATGCCTCCGGTAAGGTGCTGGGCCAGGTCAAGGACGTACCTATGCCTACCGTGAAGCTGCCTATTGAGAAGATCAGTCTGACTGTTTCCAAGATTACCGGCGATGCAGTTCTGATGGATAACTTCAAACTTTACGCCAATGGCGTTGGCGCTGACTTTGAGGTATACGATTTTGATACCGGCATTAAGCAGACCGATCTGGACAAGGCAAGAGATCGGGATACCGCATACCGCTTCTCCTGGATGAACGGTACTGCCTACGAGAAGGTCTACTCCATCGTGGCAGCTTACTATAACGGCGACAAGCTGGTAGAGGAGAAGGTTATCAAGGAAATCAAGATGGCACCCGGCACCGATGCGGTTGATACCGGCATCGTTAAGCTGGAGGATGGTCAGTCCGTCCGCCTGTTCGCACGGAACGACAGCAAGCCCGAGCCTGAGGGCGGTATTGACAATACCGGCAGCGACAAGCCCGGCAAGACCGGCAGCAGCGAGGATACCGTATTGCTGATTGCGATCATCGCAGTGGCAGTTGTTCTGGTAGCAATTATTGTTGTTGCGGTTGTGTTCCTGACTAAGAAACCCGCAGCAGAAAAAAAGGAAAAGAACACTGAAGAAAAAACAGAAGAATAAGTGAAATTCTCATAATAATGCAGCCATCTGCTTAGATGGCTGCATTTTTTATTTACTTTCCGCCGCCCCAGGGAAATTGGGGGGACTGGGTTTGTTCGTTTTGCTGTTGGGTGGATTGAATCTTTTCGCCTACGGTAATGGTCAGGTCCAATGTGCTGCCCTTCCGGTAAACGGTAAATTTCAAAACATCATTGGGCGCGGAATCATTAATAATGCTGATTAAATCAGCGCTGCCTGTAATGGGATTATCATTGACATGGGTAATGATGTCGTTGACCTTTAACCCGCCTGCAGCAGCCGGGCCGTCCTCGGCGACCTGCTTGACTGCCGCACCCTGGGGCAGACCGTAGCTCTGCGTTTCTGCACTGACGGTTGTGGCGGATATACCAATATAGGGCTTGGATACATAGCCCTTCTCAATAATGCTCTCGGCGATAGACCGGGCTTTGTTGATGGGGATGGCAAAGCCGATGTTATCAATGGATGCCTCCGAAGCGGAGCTGCTGGAATATTTGGCATTGGTGATGCCGATGACTTCTCCGTAAAGATTAAACAGAGCGCCACCGGAGTTGCCGGAGTTGATGGCGCAGTCTGTCTGCATCAGCCGCATAGCGCTGCCATTAGACATGGTAATCTCTCTGTCCTTGGCGCTGATAGCGCCGGAGGTGAGGGAGAAGGTCAGTTCACCCAGAGGATTGCCGATGGCTACAACCGAATCACCCACGTTGATATGATCTGAGTTACCAAGTACCACAGGGAGCAGATTCTGGGCTTCAATTTTCAGAACAGCTACATCGTTTCCTTCGTCGTAACCGATTAGCTTGGCGTCATAGGTCTTGCCGTCGTACATGGCTACGGTAATGGAACTGGAATCCTCTACCACGTGGAAGTTGGTGAGAATGTAACCGTCGTTAGAAAATATAAATCCGGAGCCGGCGGCCGCAGAGGTGGTCTGATACCCCCAGAAGTTGGTAGTGATAGAGGTGGTGATGCCAACGGTGGAGTTTACATTGACGGCATACACCTCTGCCGGTGTCATAAGCTTGCTGGTGTCAATCTTGGTGATGTCCAGAGTGGCATTTTCTCGATGGCCCTCTACCAATGTAGAAACGTTAGTCTGATTCTGGGTGAGACCTTGGACTGCATTGGTTTCTGAGTTTACCAGCATGGTGGTAGCGGAACCTGCTACACCGCCCAGCAAACTGCAAGCCAGGGCAACGGCGACTACCTTTCCGGCGGTCCAGCCATTTTTCTCCTTTTTAGGCGGGGTGTAGGGAACATTTTCCTCCCAGGAAAAGGGAACTTCCTGATTTTCAAAAGGTTCTTCCATATGGCAATACTCCTTCTCTTTTTTGTGGTTATTTTACCGCAATTATCAAATTCAATGCTGAACGAATCAAGAATGAACTGTGAATATTTTGTGAAATAGCGACTTGACAAAGCATTTTCACCGTGCTAAAATTTAGTAAACCGATGAGGAAGAGTGAGTAAGCGTTACCTCCCTTTCTTTCAGAGAGCCGCAGGCGGTGGAATTGCGGCAGAAAGTGTAAAACCGAATGGACTTCCGAGGGCAAGCGGAACAGAATGTAATTCTTAGTATGTGCGCCGGAGATGACCCTCCGTAAGCAAAGGTCAGCATATGGTAGTATGCGTAAAGTGGATGCGAAAGCGTCAAGCCGGGTGGCACCGCAGGATTTACTCCTGTCCCAGCTCAAAACTGGGGCAGGTTTTTTGTTTGCCCCGCAATGAGAAAAAGGAGAAAGTGACATGGCAAAGAAAGAAATTCCCTACAAAATTTACTTGGAAGAAAGCGAGATGCCTAAGTATTGGTATAATCTCCGTGCGGATATGATTAACAAGCCCGCGCCTCTGCTGGATCCCAAAACCCATAAGCCTATGACCGCTGATGACCTGGCACCTGTATTCTGCGAGGCTTTGATTGAACAGGAACTGAACGACACCCAGGCCTATTTTGAGATTCCCGAGGAGATCCGTAATTTCTATAAAATGTATCGTCCGGCACCCCTTGTCCGGGCTTACTGTCTGGAGGAAAAACTCCAGACTCCCGCAAAGATTTACTATAAGTTCGAGGGCAACAACACCAGCGGCAGCCATAAGCTGAACTCTGCGATCGCCCAGGCCTACTATGCCAAGCAGCAGGGTTTGACCGGTGTCACCACCGAAACCGGCGCCGGCCAGTGGGGTACTGCGCTGTCCATGGCCTGTTCTTACTTAGGTCTGGACTGCAAGGTGTATATGGTTAAGGTGTCCTACGAGCAGAAGCCTTTCCGCCGTGAGGTGATGCGTACCTATGGCGCATCCGTCACCCCCAGCCCCTCTATGGAAACCGAGGTGGGCAAGAAGATTCTCGCTGAGCATCCCGGCACCACTGGTAGCCTTGGCTGCGCCATCTCCGAGGCTGTGGAGAAGGCTACTAACACCCCCGGCTACCGCTATGTGCTGGGCAGTGTGATGAATCAGGTTATGCTCCACCAGACTGTCATCGGCCTGGAAACCAAGGCTGCTATGGATAAGTACGATATTAAGCCGGATATCATCATCGGCTGCGCCGGCGGCGGCTCTAACCTGGGCGGCTTGATCGCTCCTTTTATGGGCGAGAAGATTAAGGGCAATGCTGACTACCGGATCATCGCTGTTGAGCCGGAGACCTGCCCCAGCTTTACAAGAGGTAAGTATGCCTACGATTACTGCGACACCGGTATGATTTGCCCCTTGGCAAAGATGTATACTTTGGGCAGCGGCTTCATTCCTGCCGGCACCCACTCCGGTGGCCTGCGTTATCACGGCATGAACTCTACCTTGTCCCAGCTGTACGATGACGGCCTGATGGAAGCTGTCAGCGTGAAGCAGACCGAGGTGTTCGCTGCAGCTGAGCAGTTTGCCCGTGTCGAGGGCATCCTGCCTGCTCCCGAAAGCTCCCATGCTATCAAGGTGGCAATCGACGAAGCTATGAAGTGTAAGGAAACAGGGGAGGAGAAGACCATTCTCTTCGGCCTGACCGGTACCGGCTACTTCGATATGATGGCCTACGAAAAGTTCCACGACGGCAAGATGGTGGACTACGCACCCACCGAAGAGGAACTGGAGAAAGGCTTCAGCTACCTGCCCAAAATGGATTGATACATAGTGAAAGGACTACCTTCGGGTAGTCCTTTTTATTTTACCTATTGACAAACAGAAAAACCTATTGTATATTAACTGTACTAATACAGTTAATACGGTTAATACACTCAAAAGGAGGGGATGAGTTGGTACACTTAGATTATCGAGATGCAAGACCCATTTACACCCAGATTGCCGATAATTTCCGCAATCAAATCCGTGCCGGTGTGCTGGCGGAGGGAGATAAGCTCCCCAGCGTCCGGGAACTGGCAAGCGACCTTGCCATTAACCCCAACACCATCCAACGAGCCTATCGGGAATTGGAAACAGAGGGGTGGATTGCCTCTGTGTCCGGCAAGGGCAGCTTTGTCTGCGGTGCTCCCCGACAGGAGAATCCGGAAACGGAATCCCTGTGGCAGGAACTGGATGCCGTTGTTGCCAAGCTGACGGAGGCAGGCACATCCCGTCAGGCAATCTTACAATATCTGAAACAAGGAGGGGACACCCATGCTTAATATGCAGGAAGTAACCAAGACCTTTGGTGATTTTATCGCCCTGAACAACCTTTCCATGCACGTGCCAAAGGGCGCAGTTTACGGTCTGGTTGGCCCCAATGGCGCCGGTAAATCTACCGCTATCCGTTTGCTCACTGGCGTATACCGTCCGGACTGGGGTGAAATTACCTTAGACGGTCAGAAAATTTATGAAAATCCGGAAGTAAAAACCCGGATCAGCTATATCCCCGACGAGATTTTCTTCTTCCCCTCGGCAAGCTTAGAGGAGATGCGGAAATACTACAAGGGTTTCTATCCCAAATTCGACGATGAATTGTTCAATAGACTTTACGATGTGTTCCAGCTGCCCAAGAAAGGTCAGATTCGTCGATTCTCCAAGGGTATGCAGAAGCAGGCGGCATTCCACTTGAGTATCTGCACCCGTCCTGATGTGCTGATTTTGGACGAACCGGTAGACGGCCTTGATCCGGTGATGCGCCGGCAAGTGATGAGTCTGATTCTGTCCGATGTAGCCCAGCGGGAAACCACTGTCTTGATCTCCTCTCACAACCTCCGGGAGTTGGAGGATGTCTGCGATCACGTGGGCATTATGGATAAGGGCCAGATGCTCCTGGAAAAGAGCCTTGCCTCCATGCAGGGTAACACCGTGAAGCTTCAAATGGTGGGCGATGCCCCCAAGGACCTGGACATTCTCCATACTACCACTTCCGGCAGACTGAACACCTTGGTGGTCCGTGGTACACCCGAGGAGGTGCAGGCGAAGGTGTCAGCCTGCAATCCCACTTATTTCGACATTCTGCCCCTTTCTCTGGAAGAGATTTTTATTTACGAACTGGGAGGTGTAAACTATGAAGTCAAGAACATCCTTCTTTAATCGGACGGCTTTCCGTAAGGATATTCTCCGGTATTCTCCCGTATGGGCGCTGTATACCATATTCCTTTTGCTGGTGCTGTTTGGTATGTCTGATTATTCCCGGCAATCCATGGCAAGAAATGTGGTGGATTTTCTGAAGCCAATGGCGTGGGTTAACCTGATCTACGGCGGTGTGTGCGGTGTATTCCTGTTTATGGACTTGTTTAATAACCGACTGTGCAACGCTTTACATGCCTTTCCTATGCGTCGGGAAGGCTGGCTCACCACCCATATTCTCTCCGGCTTTCTGTTCAGCTTTGCACCCAATCTGTTGGCCTCCGGCATTGGTGCGCTGATGCTCTGGGAGTATGCCTATGTTGCACCTATCTTTCTGGCAGTTTCCACTTTGCAGTTTTTATTCTTCTTCGGTACGGCGGTGCTGGCTGCTACCTGTGCCGGTAACCTGTTAGGTACGGCAGCAATCTATGGCATCACCCACTTTGTTACAGTGCTAGTGTTTGCGGTGATCCAGCTGCTGTATCAGCCTCTGCTCTACGGTGTCCGGCTGAACAGTGATGGCTACGCCCGGTTCTTCCCTTTGAGCAAAATGAGTGGTTTTGATTATGCGGATCTGGAAGTGTCCTATGCGGAAGTGGAACCGCGTGTACGATTTAACGGACTGGAAGGCGAGGCCTGGCTGTACGTGGGCATCTGCGCTGCAGTAGGCGTTCTGTGCTTGTACCTTGCTTGTCTGGTTTACCGTCGCCGCCATCTGGAGGCAGCAGGTGACTTCATATCTTTGAAACCCTTAGCACCTCTGTTCCTGCTGGTGTGTACCGTGGGCGCCGGCGCGTTCCTGTACGCATTTTCCGACCTGGTCGGTGATGAAACCTACCTGTTTTTGGTGCTTGGTATGGTCATTGGCTATTTTGCAGGCAAGATGTTCCTGGACCGCACCATCAAGGTGTTCGGCAAGAAATCCCTTTTGGGATTGGCTGTGCTGGTGACAGTTTTTGGCAGCAGCCTGTTGCTCACCTGGCTGGATCCTGTGGGTATTACAACCTATATTCCCAAAGCGGAAAGTGTGGAAGCTGCATATATCCATGGCGCAGACAGGGGCTACTACTATGAAAGTCTGTTCAGCTATGTGGGATCCTTTGAGGAAGGCGGTTATGAAATTACTGACGGGGAAGAAATGGCAGATCTGCAGGACTTCCATCGGCAGCTGACCCGCTACCGCCCCTCTGGTAGTGACGGTGTTCAGTGTGATGTACGGATTCAATATAAGCTGAAAAGCGGAAGAACGGTCACAAGATACTATGAAGTAGGCCGGGCTACCGCCTTAGGCCAGCGGGCAGGCAAGTATTTCAGTGATATGCGGTATGTGTTCGATGTGAAGGACACAAAGCTGTTGTATAATGCTTTCGAGTCGGTAAGTGTCAATATTTATGATAATGGCCACGGCATAGACTTTAAGCTTACCTCCCGGAAGGATATTGCAGATCTTCTGGATGCCATCGCAGCAGACTGCGAGGCAGGTAAGATGGCGCAAAACTGGGCATTCCACGATGAAAACGGCAAGGAATCGGACTACAACTTGCAGTTTTATATAGCAGACGATAATCAGCGCCAGAAGCTGGGATGGAACACAAGCTACTACCATCTGCGCATCTATATGGACAGCGCCAATACCATAGCCTATCTAAAGGACAGATGCACCGCCAATGGCGATATTACAAAAGAATAAAGAAAACACCGGGAACTTGCGTTCCCGGTGTTCTTTTTAATTTCTTACGCCGTGGTGGCAGGTGGGACTGTCCTCGGTGAGGGGGGCAAAGGTATAGCCGTTGCAAAGTCCCCATGCAATAATTCTCTCTACTGCATCCACACTGAAACTTTGGGTGTCGTGCTGAAGCACAACGGAGTTCTGTTTGTTGCCAATGCCTTCGACCACGTTGTTGAATACTTCTTCCGGGGTTCTGGCGCCGCCGGCATCGTTGCTATCTACGTTCCAGTCAAAGTACTTATAACCCAAAGACTCTAACTTTTTGGTCAGCCGGGTCATAATGCCCTTATTGTAGGCACTGCTGATAGAATTGGAACTGCCACCGGGGAAGCGGGTCAACATCGACTTGTTCCCGGTATATTCCAAGATGGTGTTCTGAATGGCTTCCAAATCCGCCATAAATGCTTCGTCGCTGGCATAAATCTGGCTATACTTATGGCTATTTGTGTGGATAGCCACGGTATGACCTTCCTCTGCGGCACGTGCAAGAAGCTGAGGGTAAGAGCTGCGCGTTACGAAGAAACTTACCTTCACACCGTATTTTTTCAGCACATCCAGAAGCCGGTTGGTATGTGCGCTGGGACCGTCATCAAAAGTCAGATAGATGGTCTTTCCGTTGAGTTCAATAGTAGTGCCCGGGGTGGTGATATTTTCTTCCGGCAACTGTCCGTCGGGGACAGGCGTTTCTTCCTCCTGCCGAGGAATCACGTAAATGATTCGCTCCTTGACAGATTCCACACCAATACTGTTGGTGATGGAATACTTTAGGGTGTATATGCCGGGGAGATTGCCGTCTACGTCACCGGATACAATCACATCGTTGCTCAAATCTCCGTCCCGGAAGTCCGTTGCGGTGCATCCTGGCTCAGCATAATTTTCACCTGCCATAATAAAGGATAGCTGGCCGCCCACCAAGTTAATAATCGGCGCATCAGGGTCAATATAATTGATTGTTCGGCTGACCATTGCGGTGTTGCCGGAGGAGTCAGTTACCGTGTAGGTCATAACTCCGTCGATTTCCTTGCGGATGACCTTGCGTGTCAAATCCCCGTCATAGTTGTCCGTTGCGATAAAACCTTCCTCTTGGTAGGTTTCGCCGATCAGCGTGTAGGCATTGGGGTCGCTGGTCAAGGTGATGACAGGCGCTTCCGTGTCTACAACGTGGACGTGGCGGTATTCGGTGCGAGTGTGACTGCCGGATTGAGCAGTGTATTTGATCAAATATTTTCCCAAGCGTGTGTCGTCTACCTGACCGGTGAGGGTTACGGGAACGGTTACACCCTCCTCGGGGATTTTGGCGGTAGCGCCGGGCTCATAATATGCCTGCCCGTATTCCAGTAAAATAATCTGATCTCCGTTCAAGGACATGGAAATGGGATTGGTAAAGTCCAAAGACCGAAATGCGGCAGCGCCGATGGTGAGTACAATAAGCACCAACACGCATATGAGTATAATTCTAATTGCTTTTTTCATTTGCTGTGTCTTCCATTCTGTTTGCTATGATACTATATTACCCATTATACGATTATAAAATAAAATCTTCAAGAGGGAAAATGAAGAAGCGGACTGAAATTTTCAGTCCGCTTGAATCAAATCCGTTTATACAGGCACATTTCATAGCCTATACCGTTTTCCTCACCGGATTGGAGGATTTTATCTAATTTCCACGCAGCATCTTCATCCAGATTGGGGAAGAAGGTATCCGATTCCGGTGTAACATGTACTTTCGTAATGTAGGCGGTGTCGCAGTAGGGGAGCAACTGCTTGTAAATACTGCCGCCGCCAATTACCATAGCTCTTTCTGCACTTTTGGCAAGGGAAACTGCTTCCTCCGGACTGTGGCAGATAATCACGTCAGCAATTTCTGTATCCTGCCGGGTCATAACCACATTCACCCGGTTGGGCAGAGGCTTTCCACCGGGGAAATCTGCCAGGGTTTTCCGGCCTACAATCACCATAGACCCCTTGGTTGTCTCCCGGAAGAACTTCCGGTCGGCCGTCAGGGCGATGGGCTGAGTGCCGTCCTTGCCAATACCCCAGTCATCAAATACAGCAACAATCAGTTCCATATGCCACCTCAGATTGCCATAGGGATCTCGAAATCAAAGGGATGGAACTGGTAATCCTCCACTGTGAAGCTATTCTTAGTGAACTGATAGAAATCAGTAATAGAGGGATCCAAAGTTACCTTGGGAGCGACATAGCCCTCATTTTCCAGCATAGCCTTCACGGCAGGAATATGCCGGTCGTAAATATGGCAG
>JAEIGA010013399.1_pt1 | contig 12483 bp, 7 predicted proteins | sample 9270691 | NCBI WGS metagenome assembly JAEIGA01 (sample SAMN17057246, study PRJNA624740) | gut metagenome | biome: biome; isolation source: fecal sample | host: Bos grunniens | place: China: Xizang | collected 2019
ATTCGATAATCGAAGATATAGACTCACTTACCTTTTCAACGGTTTTAACTTCACTTTCGCTAACGTTAAAAGCAAATAAAGTGCGTAATAAGCCGTTTAAAAGTTCAACGGTTTCGTTTAAACCTTTATTTTTATCAGCCCATACTGAAATTTTAAAACAAAATGGAACGTAATATCTATCGCGATACCTATCGGCAAAGCGCGAAGTTTCTACGCCAAACGCCTTTAAATATTCCTGCTGTTTATTATAGTCTTCTGCTTTAGCACCAATATAAGCGAGTAAATCGGCAACTACGTCGTTTAACGATGGATTAAACGAAGAATTAAACACGGTTTTATAAAGCCAGTTAATTACGCTTCTACAGTCTTCAAAACCACCTACAACTTCGTTTGTATCAACTTCGATTTCTACCCCATTATTAATCTCAATAATAGGCTCTTCTTTTAATTGCAACTCAACATTATTTTCGGGAATTGAGTCGTTTACTAAAAGTTCATCTCCATTAATATTTTCTTCGATAACTTCTAGGTTTTCAGCATCTAAAGTGTCGGCTTCGTTAAAAGAAATTTCCTCAGTTTTTTCATTTTTAACGACTTCTTCGGGCTCGTTAAACGAGTCCTTTTCAAACTCTAATTTAAACAGAGTATCTTTAGCGTCAAAAACAGCGTCTTCAATCTTATCAAGAACTTCTTCGGCTTCTTTAATTAAATCTGTATCTTTTATAATATCGGGAATAATATCCTTCCCGATTTCTTCCTTAACGCTCACGGGAACGGACGACCTGATATTAAGTTGTTCCGTCCCGCTATTGCCTGACGCAGTAGACAGTAGAAGGCTGTATAACACCTAATTTTGCTATACTTACGCCCTTTCCTGCCTTGCTGTTTTTAGGAATATCCTTTAACTCAGCGTGTAATACAACACCCATTCTATCTACAACGGTAAATAACCATTTTTCATCATGTTTTACGCACTTTGCAAATACCAAGCATTCGTTAAGTTTCTTATCGCCAAGGTCTATTAATTTTATTCCCTTACCACTCTTTGCAATCTTTCTTATCGAGCCGATATATCTTCTTACGAACGTACCAAAACTTGAAGTTGCTATAACTTCGGTTACGGTATCGTCGTCAACTTGCGTAGCGTAAATAACCGAGTCGCCGTTATCTAAAGAAATACCCTTAACGCCACTTGCATTTCTATTATAAACTGGAACGCTCTTTACACATCTAGCACACATACCCTTAGATGTTACGTAGAACAAGTCTTTACCATCAATATCGCTTTCTACTCCGATAACGGAATCGTCTTCTTTAAGTTTGATATAAGAGCAACTTGTACGCGAGAATTGTAAATCTTTCCAATCAAGTTTTTTAACTATACCGTTTTTAGTAAACACGACAACTTCGCCAGACGGCTCGGCTTCGCCAAAATTGTAGAAAGTAAGCGGAATTTCGCCTTTTACGGCTTCTTTAAACAACGTATCGAACGCTACACCGCCTTGACCTGCGCCCCTTGCTTCGGGAATATTATCCATTGTAAGCCTATAAAGATTACCTTTATCGGTAAACGCGTAAACTCTATCGTTAGAAGTTGCGTTTACTTCAAAATTAAATATCTCTTGAGGAGTAGGTTTATCAACCTTACTTCTTGAGTAAGACATTAATTTAACCTTTCTTACAAGACCTTTACCACTATAACCTAAAACGTAGTTTACTATAGGTTTTTCATCGTCAAAACGCTCTACCAAAACTTCTTCTTCACTACCTAAAACAACGGTTTTTCTTTCGTCTTTATATCTTTTCCTAACGTCAATAAGTTCAGTTTTAACAACTTCGTTTAAGCGTTTTTTACTTTCGATAATATGAGTTAATTCTTTAATTAATTCTTCTAGTTTTTTAAGTTCGTCTTTTAAATTATCTATTTCAAGTTTAGTAAGACGAGCAAGTTTTAAATCTAAAATCGCTTGCGCTTGAACGTCTGATAAATTAAACTCTTTTCTTAAATTTTGCTTTGCTGTTGGAGTATCGGAAGAATTTTTAATTATTTTAATAACTTTATCAATATTAGTAACTGCAACGATTAAGCCAGTAACTATTTCGTGGCGAAGTTTTGCCTTTGATAAATCGTATTTAGTTCTTCTTAAAACTACTTGTTTTTGATATTCGGTATAATAGCCAAGAATTGAAAGCAAACCTAATTGTTGAGGCTTGCCGTCTGCAATCATCATCATATTTATACCGTAAGATACTTGAAGGTTGGTTTTTTTGTAAAGTAGAGATAAAACGTCAGACGCGTCAACGTCCTTTTTAAGTTTTATTACTATTCTCATACCGTGCCTATCAGACTCGTCAACAACGTCGCTAATACCACCGAATTCTTCTTTAGAAGTATCCATAAGTTCGCCGATTTTTTCAATTAAAGCGGCTTTATTTACTTGATAAGGAATTTCAGTAACGACTATGCTTTGCCTACCAGAATTCTCTTTTTCAACGTTAACTTTAGAACGAATTAAAATTTTACCCTTACCAGTTTCGTAAGCCTTTTCAAGTTCGCCACCAGCAATTAAAAAACCACCCGTTGGAAAATCAGGACCTTTTACGATTTTCATCATTTCGGAAAGTTTGATTTTAGGGTTATCAATATAGGCAATAGCACCGTTTATAACTTCCGTTAAATTGTGTGGTGGAATATTAGTAGCATAACCAATTGCAATACCCATTGCACCGTTTACTAAAATATTAGGAAAACGGCTTGGCAAAGTCTTAGGTTCTTGAAGCGAATCATCAAAGTTATTGTCCCAATCAACGGTATTTTTATCAAGGTCAGCAAGCATTTCAAGAGCAATATTTTCAAGCCTTGCTTCCGTATAACGCATAGCCGCTGCCCCGTCGCCGTCGACTGAGCCAAAGTTTCCTTGACCATCAACAAGAGTCATTCTCATGTTAAACGGTTGAGCAAGTCTAACCATAGCGTCGTAAACCGAAGTATCGCCGTGAGGGTGATATTTTGCCAAACACTCGCCGACTACCCTTGCACTCTTTTTATGTGGTTTATCAGGAGTTAAACCAAGGTCGTGCATTGCGTATAGTATTCTTCTTTGAACGGGCTTTAAACCGTCTTCTACTCTAGGGAGTGCCCTTTCTAACAATATATACTCAGAATACGGCATCATAGAATTATGAAGAATGTTTTCTATATCGTTAGAAATTATATTTTCTTTATTTTCTATTTCCATACTCTTAATCCTTTACTTTTATTTCAAAATTATCTACTTTATTAAAGTTAGCAAACTTTTGAATGTATTCTTTTCTTTCTTCAGCGTCGTTACCCATCCAAGTAGTAATGAGCCTTTCCGCTTTAGCGGCGTCATCTATTGTAACCATCATAAGTTTACGCGTTTCGGGATTAAGCGTAGTATCCCAAAGTTGAAGTGCACTCATTTCGCCTAAACCTTTATAGCGTTGAACGGTATGCCCACGGCCTACCTTTTCTTTTGCCTTTTCAAGTTCCACGTCGTCGTAAGCGTATTCTATAACGTCCTTTTTATAAACTTTATAAAGCGGTGGCATACCAACGTATACGTGCCCGTCTAAAATAAGTGGTTTCATATATCTATAGAAGAAAGTCAATAAAATACTTCTAATATGATAACCGTCTTGGTCGGCATCAGATAAAATTATTACTTTGTTAAATTTTAACGAATCAACGTCACAATCATTACCAATACCAGTACCTAACGCTGAAATTATCATTTTAAATTCTTCGTTTTGCAATACTTCTTTTAACGATTTCTTTTCGGCGTTGATAGGTTTACCACGAAGTGGTAAAATTGCTTGATGCTTTCTATCTCTACCTTCCTTAGCGCTACCACCTGCAGAGTCACCCTCTACTATAAAGATTTCGTTAAGTTTAGAGTCTTTACTCGAACAGTTTGCAAGTTTACCTAAAAGCCTAGTAGAATCTGCGCCAGATTTCGCTCTATTAAGTTCTTTTGCGTGCCTTACTGCCTCTCTTTCCTTTGCGGCGTTAATCGCCTTTTCCATTATAGCGTCAAAAAACTTGGCTTGTTTTTTATTAGAAGCAATATTAGTTAAACCGTCAATCGTTGCAGATTCAACTGCAGGCCTAACTTCTACGTTACCAAGTTTGCCTTTAGTTTGACCTTCAAATTGTGCTTCCTTTACCTTTATTGCTATAACAGCCGTCATACCCACGCGGAAATCTTCGCCGTTAAAACTCGTGCCTTTATTTTTGCCTGATAAATTTTCTTTAGCGTAATCGTTTAAAAAACGTGTGAGCCCCGATTTAAAGCCAACGTCGTGCGTACCACCGTCAATAGTCGGAATATTATTAACGAAGGAGAATATGTTTTCTGAATAACCGTCAGTATGCTGAAGTGACGCTTCAATTATTATATCGTCTTTAACTGCGCTAAAATAAAGTGGTTCAGAATAAAGTACGGTTTTGCCAGTGTTTATATAACTAACGTAATCTTTTATACCACCTTCGGATTTAAAAGATACTTCTTCAGAGTTTTGATTTTCTCTTAAATCTTTAAAAACAAGTTCTACGCCTTTATTTAAGAAAGAAGTTTCCCTTAACCTAACGATAATCGTTTCAGCGTTAAATTCAGTAGTTTCAAATACGCGTGCATCAGGTTTAAACCTAACGAGTGTACCGTGCTTAATAGTTTTAATACCGGTATTTTTTAATGGCGCTTTAGGATGGCCTGAAACTATCTTCTTTTGCGCTTTATCTTCATAAGAAGAAAACTCCATAGAATAAATAGTTTTATTATAAACTTCAACTTTAAGCCATTCTGATAACGCGTTAGTAACCGACGCGCCAACGCCGTGCAAACCACCCGAATAACTGTAATTTTCGTTATTAAATTTACCACCAGCGTGCAATTGAGTGAATATAACTTCTACACCACTAATGCCTGCTTCGGGGTGAATATCAACCGGCATACCACGACCGTCGTCCTCAACTGAAGCGCTACCGTCGGGATATAACGTAACTATTACCTTTTTAGCAAAGCCGTTAGCGGCCTCGTCAACTGCGTTATCTATAATTTCCCAAAGAATATGATGAAGACCTTTAGAGCCCGTTGAACCGATATACATACCCGGTCTTACTCTAACGGCTTCAAGTTCTTTTAATATTGTAATATCTTGTGAACTGTAACTGTTTTTAGCCAAAACTGTTGCCCCCTACGAATTTGTATATAAATATTTACTAGTATACCATATATTGTGTTTTATTTCAATAATTTAATATATTTTTGAATAAAAAAAATTAAAAAAGCGCTTAATACGACAAAAATCGTTAAGCGCTCTACCAATTTATTAAATTAATTAAAAATTATTGAGTGGTAATAGGTTTTAGAAGACTTAGGATCAACTTTATCAATCGACTTTTTATCTTCTAATTTATGGTTAGTATTATACGCATCGGGAAGACCGTTCCAAGGCTCTATTGCAATAAAACCATCGCACGCCGTCCAAATAACCAAATGGTCAAAATCAGCGTAGTAAATATCAATTTTAGGCTCGTCACCTTTTAAAAGAGTAAGTTTTTTGTTTTTAATGTTTTCAATAATAATTGAATCGTTATAACAAAGCACTCCGTTATTAATAAACTCACCTTCGTGATTTTTCATACTTAATTGAAGTTTACCGTTATTTAGTTCCATTTCTTTTTTATCATCTTCTAATAATCTTTCGCCGTAAAGAGTATTAAGTACACTTTTTTCGCCTTCAAATAAAATATAGTAATCTTCAAGTTTACCGTCTAAAGCATAACCTTCGTGGCAACCAACGTTACAGTACAACGTTTTATTGCCTTTATTTTCTACGATATAGTAAACGCAAAGTTTATCTCCGTCAAGTTTAAAATGTACGCGAAACTCAAAATCAAAAGGATAGACCTTTTTAGTTTCTTCACTTGCTTTTAATAAAAACGTAGCCGAAGTTTTTTCTTCAGAAACTACTTCAAACTCACTTCTACTAGCAAAGCCGTGTGGTTGAAGTTCGTATTTTTTACCGTCATACTCGTAGTAACCGTCTAAAAGACAACCACAGATTGGAAATAATACGGGGCTATGACCTTCCCAAAATTTAGGATTACCGTCCCATATTCGTTGCTCTCCGTCCTTTTCAACGCTTATAAGTTCTGCACCAAACGATGAAATTTGCGCTTTTAAAATTCCGTTATCAATAGTAACTATTTTCATAATACACACCTTTTAGCAAATTATTTGAATTTAGTGTATTACAACCTTTAAATTTTGTCAAGAAATTATTAAATATTTAACTTTCTATAAAAAAACGTTTTGTTTTTTAAAAAGATATGATATAATGTTTAGGTTATAAACGACTATTTGTTGTATATGGAGGTTGATACTATGGATTATAAGGCAATTGAAAAGAAATGGCAACAAAAGTGGGAGAAAGACAAACTCTATTATTTCGATAAAAAGAATATAGATAAAAAGTATTACTGTCTTGAAATGTTCTCATACCCATCTGCTGCCAAATTACACGTTGGGCACTGGTATAATTACGGCCCATCTGATACTTTTGCCCGCTATAAAAGAATGAAAGGTTACGAAGTTTATCAACCAATGGGATTTGACGCTTTCGGTTTACCTGCAGAAAACTACGCTATTAAAACTGGCGTACACCCACAAGACTCTACGATTGAAAACATTGAAAGAATGGAACAAACGTTAAAAGAAATGGGTGCTACTTTCGATTGGTCTACCGAAATAAAAACTTGTATGCCAGACTATTATAAGTGGACGCAATGGATTTTCCTTCAACTTTATAAAAACGGTCTTGCTTATAGAAAGGAAGCACCTGTTAACTGGTGCCCTAGCTGTCAAACCGTTCTTGCAAACGAACAAGTTATTCAAGGCGAATGTGAAAGATGCCATAGCATCGTAATCCAAAAAGATTTAACTCAATGGTTCTTTAAAATAACGAATTACGCCGAAGAACTTTTACAAGGTCTTGACGGACTTGATTGGCCTGAAAAAACTAAGGCAATGCAAAAAAACTGGATAGGTAAATCTATCGGTGGCGAAATTTTATTTAAGTGCGAAAACGGTGAAGACGAATTTAAGGTATTCACTACCCGTGCCGATACTGTGTTCGGCGTTTCATACGTAGTTCTTGCTCCTGAACACCCACTCGTTAAAAAGATTATGACTAAAGAGCAAGAAAAAGACGTTTTAGCGTATATTGAAGCGACTGCTAAAGCAAAAGATATTGAAAGGCTTTCGCTTGATAGAGAAAAAACCGGTGTATTTACTGGTGCATACTGTATCAACCCAGTTAACAATAAAAAAGTTCCTATTTGGATTTCGGACTACGTTTTATATTCTTACGGTACTGGTTGCGTTATGGGCGTTCCTGCTCACGACGATCGCGATTACGTATTTGCAAACAAATACGGCTTACCAATAACTAGAGTAGTTAAAGGCGTTAACGGCGTAAACGACGATCTTCCTTATACTGAAGACGGCGTTATCGTAAACAGCGTTAATTACGACGGTTTAACTTGCGAAGAAGCAAGAAAGAAAATTTTAAGCGATTTATCTATTTCTGGCAACGGTGGATTTAAGGTTAACTATAGGCTTCGTGACTGGCTCGTATCTCGCCAAAGATACTGGGGCGCGCCAATTCCTATTATTTACTGTGAAAAATGTGGTACTGTTCCAGTTCCTGAAAGCGATTTACCGGTTAAACTTCCATACAACGTAGAATTTAAGCCTGACGGAAAATCTCCACTTGCTAAATCGGAAGAATTTATGAATTGTAAGTGCCCTAACTGTAACGGCAAAGCAACTCGTGACGCTGATACTTTAGATACTTTCGTTTGTTCTAGTTGGTATTTCTTAAGATACCCAGACGCTAAGAACTCTAAACAAGCGTGGGATAAAGACCTTATAAATAAAATGCTTCCAGTTGATAAATATATCGGTGGCGCAGAACACGCTTGTATGCACCTTCTTTACGCAAGATTCTTTACTAAAGCACTTCGCGATATGGGCTATTTAGATTTTGACGAACCTTTTAAATCACTCGTTCACCAAGGCGTAATTTTAGGGCCTGACGGAAATAGAATGAGTAAATCACGCGGAAACGTTATCTCCCCTGACGATTACGTTAAAGAATACGGCTCTGATATATTTAGAATGTATTTAATGTTCGGTTTCTCTTACACCGAAGGCGGTCCTTGGAACGACGGTGGTATTAAATCAGTTGCCAAATTCTTAGAAAGAGTAGAAAAAATCGCAACTTCAGTTATTGAATTAAAAAATAACAAAGTTACTACTTTTGATAAAGACGAAAAAGAACTCAACTACGCAAGGCACTTCGCTATTAAAAACGTAGATAGAGATTTAAACTCTTTCTCGTTCAACACGGCTATTGCAAGGCTTATGGAATACGTTTCTGCTCTTTACAAATATAATACTATTGAAGAAAGCAGTAAAAACGTAACCTTCTTTAAAGATTGTATTAATGATTTAATATTATTACTTGCTCCGTTCGTACCACACTTTAGTGAAGAACTTTGGCAAATTGCTGGAAATAAAAAATCTATCTTCTTAGAAGATTTCCCAACCTTTGACGAAAACGCGCTTGTTAAAGATGAAATTGAACTTGCCGTTCAAATTAACAGTAAAGTTAAAGCAAGAATTTTAGTTGCTTCATCTGCTAGCGAAGAAGAAATTAAAAAGGCTTCACTTGAAAACGATATTATTTCTAAAATTATCGGCGATAGCCAAGTTAAAAAGGTAATCGTAATTAAAGGCAGACTTGTTAACATTATTATCTAAAAGCATTTTAAAAGACCATGAAAATGGTCTTTTATTGTTGAAATTTTTATATTTTCTTGATATAATTTACTAACTAGGAGATATTATGGAAAAAAATTGGAAAGGAAAACTTGCCGTTATAACAGGTGCAAGTAGTGGTATTGGTAGAGAAATTGCGTTAAAACTTGCTAAAGAAGGTATGAATCTTATACTTTTAGGTGGTACGCGTATAGATAAACTAGAAGAAACTAAAAATTTAGCCGTTAAGCATAACGTAAAAGTAGATATATTTTCAGGTAATTTAACTGATAAAAATTGGCTTAACTCTGCTATTAGTGACGTAAATTCAAATTATAGCGTTGACGTACTTATAAACAACGCAGGCGTAGCCCAAAACTGCCCTTTTTTAGAAGTTACGGAAGAAGAATACGATAAGATTATGAACGTTAACGTAAAAGCGCCCTTCTTTATAACTAAAGGGCTAATCGAAAATATTAGAAAATCTAGCCACGCAACTGTCATTAATATTTCTTCAATAGTTGGTCATTTAGGATATCCTATGCAGAGCGTATACACGGCGTCAAAGCACGCTATATTAGGGTTTACTAAATCTCTTGCATCAGAAGAATATAAAAACGGCGTTAGAGTGCACGCGATATGCCCTGGTGGCGTTTATACCGATATGGTAAAACTCTCTCGCCCGGACCTTACTTCAGACGGTATGACACTACCTGAAGATATAGCCGAACTAGTTTGGTTCTTCCTATATATGCGTGGCAACGCAGTAGTTGATGAGATAATCGTACATAGAGCAAACAAACAACCGTTTTTGGTGTAAAAAATATAAAACACGGCTTATAAAAGCCGTGTTTTGATTTAGATTAATTTATCCATCAAACCTATTTCGTATAGCGTTTAAAACTGCAAGTATCATAACGCCTACGTCTGCTGATATTGCAAGCCATAAACTCGTTGATAAGCCCAAAATACCAAGTGCCATAATAATTGCCTTTACACCAAGCGAAACTATAATGTTTTGTTTTGCTATTAAGTTCGTACGCTTTGCAAGCCTAATTATGAAAGGAACTTTAGATAAATCGTCATCCGTTAAAATAATATCTGCGCTTTCTATTGCCGAGTCACTACCTAACGCGCCCATCGCAAAACCTACGTCTGCTCTAGTAATTACGGGAGCATCGTTAATACCATCACCAACAAACGCAACGGATTTTTTACCGTTAGTTTCGATTATTTTTTCAATTTCTTTAACTTTATCTTCTGGCATAAGTTCGGAAACTGAAGTAGACATTTTAAGTTCTTGCCTAATCATTTTAGCGTAATTACGGCTATCGCCTGTGAGCATTACAGTTTTATATACGCCGTAGTCTTTAAGTTCTCTAATTGCACCGTACGCTTCGTCACGGATTTCATCGTTTAAAACGATTAAACCTGCAAATGCGCCATCTACCGCCATATATAATTTAGTGCCGATTTCTTCACTCTCTTTAACCTTTATAGAATTTTCTTCCATAAATTTTAAATTGCCTAAAATATGCGTTTTACCGTTTAAATTAGCAATAATCCCCTTGCCTGCAATTTCTTTAAAGTTCGTAATCTCTCCCTTAACTTCACCAGCCTTTTCTTTAATGGCGTTTGCTATAGGATGATTAGAGTTTTGTTCAAGTAACGCAACTAAATTTAAAAGTTTACCACTATATTCTTTAGTTGAAATTATCTTCGTAACTTTAAGATTTCCTTTAGTTAACGTTCCAGTTTTATCAAAAACTACGGTATCGCAATTAGACAATTTTTCTAAAGTATTAGTGCTTTTTACAAGAACGCCCTTTTTAGCGCATAAACCAACGCCACAAAAATAAGTAAGTGGAACGGAAATTACGAACGCACATGGGCAAGATATACATAAAAGCATAATACCCCTTTCGCCCCAAATTCTTAAGCCATCAGCATAACTTGCGCTAAAAAACGGTGGAATAAATGCAAGTATTATCGCAATAAACAAAATCGCTGGCGTGTACCATTTAGAAAATTTTTCAATAAAACTTTCCTTTTTAGATTTCTTATGTGCAGAATTTTCTACTATATCCATAATTCTAGATAAAGTAGAATTTTCATAAGTTTTAGTCGCTACAACTTCTACGAAACCGTCAACGTTGATATAACCACCGTAAACGTCGCAATTTGGCTCTAAATCTTTATATTTATTTTCGCCAGTTATAGCCTTACTATCAAAACTTGCGTTACCTTTTATAATTTTACCGTCGATAGCAACCCTATCGCCAGCCCTTAAAACGATAATATCGCCAACTTTTATAAGTTTAACGTCTACTTTAGATTCAACACCATCTTTTAATACAGTTACGGTTGTAGGACACATTTTTTTAAGCCCGTCAATAACTTTTTGAGAGTTATCTATTGCAGCGTGTTCAAAAAGTTCGCCAATAGAATATAAAAGCATAATTCCGTATGCTTCGGCAATTTCCCCTAATAATAGGGCTGAAATTGAGGCAATAGTCATAAGTAGGTTTCCTGAAAAGAATTTCTTTCTAAAAATACCTATTAAACCCTCAAATAAAATTTCATAACCGGCAACTGAATACGCAACTACCATAATATATGGAGCAAAAGTCTTTGTAGTTTCTACGTTTGATAAAATTAAACCAACTATAAATATTATAAGTGATACGCCAAGTTCAATAATTTTACCTTTTGTAGAACCCTCAAATTCGTGGTCGCTTCCGTGATTGCACGATAAACAGCCGTGTTCTTTATGGCGTTCGTGTTCATTATGGTGTTCGTGTTCGTTATGGTATTCGGCTTCACTTTCATCTTCATTATCATAAGAAGTATTTTCATTATTATAATCGTACTCAGTATAATTTTCGATTTTCTCATCTTCATCAAAATAAGGTTCGCTTTCTAACGAAAACTCATTTTGAAGTAGTTCCATTATACTTACCATTACGTCGTAATCACTTGCCCAATTATCAAGCGCGTAATCTATTTTATATAAATCGCCGTCGCTTTTAATTTTACAGTCAACTACTCCTTTTACGTTTAATACCGAACTTTCAATTTCGCTTTTACTTTTTATAGCGTCGCTTATTATTTTAAGCGATTTTACTCTTATATCCATTTTAGTCTCCTTTACAATTTAAATGATCTACTAGCGTTTCAATTAAAGTTACAACGTGATTATCAGAAACGCTATAAAATATAACGTTTCCTTCTTTTCTGCTTTTTAAAATATTAGCGTCTTTTAATATTCTAAGTTGATGTGAAGTTGCCGATTGGCTTAATTTAGAATTTTCTGCAATATCGCCAACGCATTTTTCTCCATCCATTAAAAATAGAATTATTTTTATTCTACTTTCGTCCCCTAAAATTTTAACGCTTTTACATAACTTACTTAAAGTTTCTTCGCTAGGTAAAATTTTGTTATTCATTATAACTCCTATTTTAGTATATGAAAATATACTCATATTCTAATATGCTTTTTAGAAAATGTCAATGACTTTATTTGAAATAATTAATTATTTTAATAAAATTGTTGAAAAAAACCTTAGAAAATGATAATATATACGTAATAAAATAATTAAGGACGTTAAAATGAAAAAAATTAACAAGTTTAACGATG
>JAEIGA010013400.1_pt1 | contig 12482 bp, 12 predicted proteins | sample 9270691 | NCBI WGS metagenome assembly JAEIGA01 (sample SAMN17057246, study PRJNA624740) | gut metagenome | biome: biome; isolation source: fecal sample | host: Bos grunniens | place: China: Xizang | collected 2019
GATAGCATTATTTTCTACCCGTATTGCTCATTTGACTGAACACTTAAAGTCAAACAAAAAAGATTATAGCACAGAACGTGCTTTAGTAATGTTAGTAGGTAAACGTCGTCGTTTATTAGATTACTTAAAAGAACGCGACATTGAACGTTATCGTAACATTATCCGTGAACTAGGTATCAGAAAATAATCTGATATTCTTAACAAAAAAAGATGCAATCATAAGGTTGCATCTTTTTTTATTCTACTATAAAAACATCTTCGTTGGGAGCATGCATTCTGTACTTCTCACGAGCAAACTTCTCTATCTGTGCCTTGTCTGCCCTAAGTTGTTCTAGGCGCTTTTTATTTTCTGCAGATTTATTTTTATAAAATGCAAGTTCTTTTTCCAATTGTTTTATGGTACGGGTATTTTTATATCTAATTACGGCATTATGTTCCTCGGTGGTAAAAATTGCCACCAAAAAAACAACAGTTACAATAAAGAACTTGTTGGTCAATATCTTTATGATTGAAAATACCTTGCTCATAGTTTTTGCAAATTTACACGGAGAAAACGAAAACTCCAAATTTTTATATATTAAAAAATCTACTCTCATTAAATCGCATTTCCTAATTTATTTATTATCTTTGTAGTTTAGAATAGGTATAAAGTGTTATTTAGAGAGATAATAGGACAAGAAAATCTTAAAGCACAGCTAATAAGTAGTGTTAAAGAAGGACGCATTCCACATGCCTTGCTTTTATGGGGCAACGAGGGGTGCGGAAAACTTGCTCTTGCCCTTGCCACTGCTCAATATCTACAATGCGAAAACAGACAGGGAAATGACTCATGCGGAGTCTGTCCTTCTTGTAGATTGATGCAAAAACTCACACACCCAGACCTGCATTTTGCATTCCCAATTACAAAAGAGGGTTCTAAAACTGTTTGCAACGACTTTATGGATAGTTGGAGAGAAAAGGTAACAAAAAACCCATATTTCTCTTATAAAGGTTGGATAAATACTATAAGTAACGAAAAACAAGGTCTTATCTATAGCAACGAGAGCGAAGAGATTTTAAGAAAACTTAGTTTAAAATCTTACTCAAATGGTTATAAGATAATGATTATATGGCTTGCAGAAAAAATGCACGAGACTTGTGCCAACAAACTACTAAAACTTGTTGAAGAACCACCTGAAAACACTATTTTCATTCTTATTTCCGAACAACCAGACCTTATTTTACCTACTATCATTTCTAGATCACAAATGGTTCACGTACCTGTGATAGATGAAGACACTTTGGCAAAACACGTGGGGGCACACACTGCACATATTGCCAACGGAAATTATGTTAAGGCATTGGAAGTGAGCGAAGAAAATGAAGATAGCGACGACAATCTAAACAACTACAGAACACTAATGTTATGTGCTTATTCTAAAAACCTCTTGACTCTAAAAAACTGGACAGAAGCGATGGCTAGTAACAGTAGAGAAAAAATAAAAGACTTTTTATCATACACACAACACATTACTAGAGAATGCTTTATCGCACATTTACAAAACTCATCTTTGAATTACATGACAAATACCGAACAAGCATTTTCTGATAAGTTTAGACGATTTTTAACGGTAGAAAACATTGAAAATATAATAGAATTGTTCGATAAGGCAAATAGAGATATTTCGCAAAACGTAAATACAAAGATTGTCTTATTCGATTTAGGAATTAATTTAATGACACAAATAAAAAAATAATGGAATATACACTAGATAAAGGGAACGCACGCTTAACTGCAGCTGGTAGCAAAAAATGCTCTCATCAGATGCTTAGCGTATATGATTGGTTGGCAGATATTCCTGTAAACCACGAGACTTGCCAATATGTGGAAGTCCAATTTAAAAATACAAGAAAAGGTTATTACTTAAACTCAAATAATTTAACTTTAGAGAAAGGCGACATCGTAGCAGTTGAATCAAACCCTGGACACGACATAGGAGTTGTAACCCTACAAGGTTATTTAGTAGCTCTACAAATGAGAAAAAATGGTTATGACATCAATAGAAACGAAGTTCGTAGAGTTTATAGAAAAGCAAAACCTGCCGATTTAGAAAAATGGGAAGAATCAAAAGCAAAAGAAAACGATGCTATGCTTCGTACTAGAAAAATTGCCAAAGATTTAAACCTTGACATGAAAATTGGCGACGTTGAATACCAAGGCGACGGAAACAAAGCAATTTTCTACTATATTGCAGACGAGAGGGTCGATTTTAGACAACTTATTAAAGTTTTAGCAGAAGAGTTTAAGGTAAGAATAGAAATGAAGCAGATTGGTGCGCGCCAAGAAGCTGGTAGAATTGGAGGAACAGGCCCATGCGGTAGAGAACTTTGTTGTTCTACTTTCTTAAGCAAGTTTACATCGGTAGGAACAAACGCAGCAAGAATACAAGATATTTCTATGAATCCTCAAAAACTTGCTGGACAATGTGCTAAACTGAAATGTTGCCTCAACTTCGAGTTAGACAACTATATTGAAGCACTAAAAGAGTTTCCAGAGAAAAATATTGTTCTTTCTACCAAAGAAAGCGACTATTATTTCTTTAAACTAGACACTTTTGCGCGCAAAATGACTTATTCTACTGCGCCAAATAGTCCACAAAATCTAGTAGAGTTGCCACTAGATAGGGTTAAAGAGATAATTGAACTAAACGAGAAAGGCATTAAACCAGACAATTTGACAAACTCTAGCGAATCGGAAAAAGTTGTACCTCTAGACTTTGCCACAGCTGTAGGAGAAGGTAGTTTGACTCGTTTCGACAACAAAAAGAAAAAGAATAAAAAGAACAAAAAACATAGACCACAAAAATGAAAATAGTTAATATTATCACATTAACCATAATAGGCATTCTTTTTTTGTCGTCGTGCAATAATTCACGTGTTTATAATAAATATCAAGACATAGACGATTGCATTTGGCATAAAGATTCCACTATTTCGTTTTCATTTAACACAGAAGATACTATTAGTCACTACAATGTTTTGTTAAACATTAGACACAATTCAGAGTTTAAACACCAAAACTTGTGGTTATTTACATCTTCAACAGACCCAGAAGGCAATATCGCCAAAGACACATTGGAATGTTATCTATACGACAATATAGGACGACCTCTTGGACAAGATTATTTTTATGTTTATGAAATGCCACTCATTTATATGAATGAAATAAAATTTCATAAAAAAGGTCAGTACACATTTGATATTTATCAGGCTATGAGAGATAGCCTTTTAACAGGAGTAGAATCACTTGGATTAACCATAGAAAAAGTAGATTATGGGAAAGAATAAATTACAGAAATTTGCAGAAATGGAAACATTTACAAATGTATTCCAGTGCCCAGCTAAAGAACTTGAAAACGACTTTAAACTTAAAGGTAAATGGCATGAGTATTTCGGCAATTCAAATCCGATTGTGCTAGAATTGGGTTGCGGTAAAGGCGAATACACAGTGGAACTTGCGCATCTTTTCCCTGAAAAAAACTTTATTGGTATAGACATTAAAGGTGCAAGAATGTGGACTGGTGCAAAAAAATCATTCCTAAATGGAGATAAAAACGTAGCATTTCTTCGCACAAACATAGAAATGATTACAAGTTTCTTTGCAGAAAACGAAGTAAGCGAAATCTGGATTACATTCCCAGACCCACAAATGAAAAAAGTGAGAAAACGCCTTACAAGCACTGCTTTCATGGAAAGATACCAACAAATTATGAAAGAAGACGGCATTATCCACTTAAAAACAGATAGTCCATTTCTTTATACTTACACCAAACTAATGGTAGAAAAAAACAACTATGCAGTGAACGTTTCTACCGACGACCTATATCACAGTGGTTGGGACAATGAGATTTTATCAATTAAAACTCACTACGAAAAACAATGGCTAGAACGCGGACTATCAATTAAATACATACAATTTATTCTTTCAAAAAGGACAGAATTTGTTGAAGTAGATGAAGATATAGAAAAGGATAATTATAAAAGTTACAATAGAAGAGGATAAAAAATGACACTATACCCACAACTAATAATAGACGCACTTAAGAAAGTACGTTATCCAGGCACTGGCGAAGACATCGTTAGCGCAAATATGGTGGCAGACAACATAAGAATTGATGGCAACTCTGTGTGGTTTTCATTACAATTAAAACCACAAGACCCATTTGCAAAATCGCTTATAAAAGCCTGTGAACAAGCCATTTTAACCTTTGTGAGCGAAGACGTTGACATCAAAGGACACATTGACGTAATAGTAAACTCTCCTGTGCAAGCCCCAAAGGCAATGCCACTTGAAGGAGTAAAATGCAAACTTGCTATTTCATCTGGTAAAGGCGGTGTTGGAAAATCTACCGTATCAGCAAACCTTGCAATAGCTTTGAGCAAAGCAGGCTACAAAGTAGGTCTTTTAGATGCCGATATTTATGGTCCTTCTATTCCTAAAATGTTTAATATAGAAGATGCTAGACCTGTTGCAGATGAAAACGGGAAAATAATGCCAATAGAAAAATATGGCATCAAGATACTTTCAATTGGATTCTTTGTAAATCCAGAATCTGCTATAGTTTGGCGTGGTGCTATGGCAAGCAATGCTATTAAACAACTTATCAACGACGCTGCATGGGGCGATTTAGATTTCTTCCTAATTGACCTACCTCCAGGCACAAGTGATATTCACTTAAGCATCGTTGGCACCATAAAACTAGATGGCGCAGTAGTGGTGAGTACACCACAACAAGTGGCACTTGCAGATGCGATTAAAGGCATTGATATGTTCCAAAACGACAAAGTAAACGTACCAATCATTGGACTTATAGAAAATATGTCTTGGTTTACACCAAAAGAACTACCAGAAAACAAATATTATATTTTCGGTAAAGATGGTGTAAAAGATTTAGCAGAAAAAAGAGGATTAAAACTCCTAGGTCAAATTCCACTAGTTCAAGGTATTTGTGATTCTGGCGACGCTGGAACTCCAATTGCCCTTAAAGATGATGATATTATTGCGCAAGCCTTTGAGAATGTTGCAAAAAGCAGTATATTTGCAGAATTAATAAAAGAATAATATGACACAAAATAAGAAATTCGTTGATATGATTGTTGAAGGTTTACAAGACGGTAAAGCTTCAAAAATAGTAGTTGTAGATTTAACAGGAATAGAAAATCACATTTGTGAGTATATGGTTATCTGTGAAGGTAATTCAAACACTCACGTAAATTATGTAGCAACAAACCTAAAAGAATACGTAAGAAAAAATTATGGAGAAAAACCAATCGCTATGGAAGGATTTGAAAATAGCGAATGGATTGTAGCAGACTACTCTGACATTATGGTTCATATTATGCAACGCGAACCACGTGCATTCTATGACTTGGAACACCTTTGGGAAGATGCAGAGATAAACGAAATACCAGAACTATGAGTAAACAACAAAACAACACCCCAAACAACAATAAAAAACCACAAATAAGGATAAATCTCACATGGTTGTATTTAATCATTGGTATTTTCCTTATTGGAATTACATTTTGGGACGGCAATGGAGACACAAAAGAAGTCTCTTATAGCCAGTTTAAACAATATGTAGACAAAGGTTATATAAGCAAAATTGTTGTTGTAAACAAAGAAACAGCAGAAGCCACTATAAATGCAAACGACAGTCTAGCCTTTATAGAAATATATGGAGCATCAGAAGCTCATAAGCATATAGGTAAAGAAACCTTACTAGAAGTAAGTATTCCATCTGCTGAAAGTTTCGACACATTTATAACAAGTAAACAAGACCAAAAAATAGAAATTAAATACGAAGATCGCACATACTTCTTCGATTCTATTTTAAGTTCACTACCACTACTAATACTTATTGTATTTTGGATTTTGATATTCAGAAGAATGGGCGGTGGTGGCAGTTCTGGCATCTTTAGCGTAGGTAAATCTAAAGCTCAACTTTTCGACAAAAACACCACAGCACAAAAGGTTACCTTTAAAGATGTAGCAGGACTTGAAGGAGCAAAAGAAGAAGTACAAGAGATAGTTGAATTTCTTAAGAATCCTTCAAAATTCACAAAATTGGGAGGTAAAATTCCTAAAGGAGCATTACTTGTAGGTCCTCCAGGAACTGGAAAAACACTTCTTGCAAAAGCAGTTGCAGGCGAAGCGAATGTTCCATTCTTTTCACTTTCTGGTTCAGACTTCGTAGAGATGTTTGTTGGTGTAGGTGCATCTAGAGTAAGAGACCTATTCCGTCAGGCAAAAGAAAAATCTCCATGTATCATTTTCATCGATGAGATAGATGCAATTGGTCGCGCTAGAGGCAAAGGTCCTTCTATCAATTCAAATGATGAAAGAGAAAGCACCCTAAACCAACTTCTAACAGAAATGGATGGTTTCGGTACAAATAGCGGTGTTATCATACTTGCGGCTACCAATAGAGCAGACATTCTAGACAAAGCCCTACTTAGAGCAGGACGTTTCGACAGACAAATAAACGTTGATCTGCCAGATGTACACGAGAGAGAAGCTATATTCCAAGTACACCTTCGTCCTCTAAAACTAGAAGAAGGACTTAATATAGATTTTCTTGCAAGACAAACTCCTGGTTTCTCTGGTGCAGAAATAGCAAATGTTTGTAACGAAGCGGCACTAATCGCTGCAAGAAAGAACAGAGAAAGTGTAGGCAAACAAGATTTCCTAGACGCTGTAGATAGGATAATTGGTGGTCTTGAAAGAAAAAATAAATTGACCACAAACACAGAAAAGAACTCAATTGCAACACACGAAGCAGGACACGCCTCTATAAGTTGGTTATTGCAATATGGAAATCCACTTGTGAAAGTAACAATCGTACCACGTGGAAAAGCACTTGGTGCCGCATGGTATCTTCCAGAAGAAAGACAACTAACAACAAAAGAACAGCTTCTAGACCAGATGTGTTCACTACTTGGAGGTCGTGCAGCAGAGGAAGTTTGCTTCTCTACCATATCAACTGGAGCATTAAACGACCTAGAACGCGCCACAAAAATGGCATACTCAATGGTAGTTTACTACGGTATGAGCGACAAACTATCAAATATAAGTTATTTCGATTCATCTAGAGGCGAATATTCATTTACAAAACCATATAGCGAAAAAACTGCAGAACTTATAGACGCAGAAGTTAAAGCAATAGTAGACGAGCAGTACAATCGTGCTAAAGACATAATTATAACCCACAGGGAACAACACAAAGAATTGGCTGATTTACTTGTCGAAAAAGAAGTTATTTTCGCAGACGACGTAGAAAGAATATTCGGCAAACGTCCTTGGATTTCTCGCCAAGAAGAGTTATCAAAGGAAAATAAGAAAGAAGAAAATGAAACAAACGAAGAGCCTAAAGAAGAGGTTCAAATAACAGACGAAAATAATACTAACAATGAATAATTTTATTACGCGTACATTAACAGGAGCTATCTTTGCATTTTCAATTTTAGCAAGTATCTATTTTCAAGAGTTATACTTTACCCTATCAGCACTATTTTCAGTATTTTGCGTATTAGGGTTATATGAATTCTACAAACTTGTAAACTTAAATGAGAATGTTCAAGTACCTAGCATTGCACTTATCATTGCTGGGGTAGTGTTATACGCAGGATGTATTCAATGGGCATTTTGGGGTACTGCCACACTTATTATTGTATATGCATTCTATATACTAGCAATAGTAATAGCAGAACTATACAGAAATAAACCTGCACCAATGCACAATCTAGCATTCTCTGTTTTAGGTCAGTGCATGGTCGCTTTACCATTTAGTATGCTCAATTTGATTGCTATACCAGAAAATATTCATTGGATATTAGCTCTTTTCTTGCTAATATGGGTTTCAGACTCAGGCGCATATCTATCAGGAATGCTACTTGGTAAACACAAATTCTTTGAACGCATATCACCTAAAAAAACATGGGAAGGTTTCATCGGAGGAGCATTATTTGCCATTGCTGGGTCACTAGTATTTTGGTATTTCTTCCCTGCCGTGCCAGTATGGCAATGGATAGTATTTGGCATTCTTGTAGTAATATTCGGCACATACGGAGACCTGTTTGAATCACTACTAAAACGCACAGTAAAAATAAAAGATTCTGGCAATATTCTCCCAGGACACGGAGGTATTTTAGACAGATTTGATAGTTTATTATTTGCTATACCTGTAATCTATATATACTTAACATTCTTAAAAGAACTTGCATCATGAAAATTCACAAAGAAGGACGTTCATTTCTGTTAATGCTATTTTTGGCATTAATCGTTATCAATGGGTTGATATACCTTATTTTTAACGCTGTTATACTAACCACAGTTACAATTATTGTTTCACTTGGTTTCTTCTCATTCTTCACATATTTCTTTAGAATATCAGATAGAACTCATATTGCAGACGACAATTACATTGTAGCACCTGCAGACGGTAAAATTGTAGTTATCGAACCAACAGAAGAGAATGGACTTCTTCACGAAAAAAGAATCCAAGTTTCCATATTTATGTCACCATTCAATATGCATGCCAACTGGTATCCAATTGCAGGTAAAATCCTACATTCTTCTCACCAAAAAGGACGCTACATGGCTGCATATCTGCCAAAATCAAGCACAGAAAACGAACGCTCAACAGTGCTTATTGAAGCTCCAAACAAACAAACTGTACTAGTAAGACAAGTTGCAGGAGCACTAGCACGTAGAATCGTGACATACGCAAAAGAAGGTATGGAATGCCATAGAAATGAGCAAATGGGCTTCATCAAATTTGGTTCAAGAGTAGACTTATACCTACCACTTGATGCAGAAATATTAGTAGATATAGATGACGAAACAATAGGCAATGAAACTATTTTAGCAAAATTAAAACATAACTAGGGATAGTAAAATTTTACTATCCCCCATTTATTAATCTTTTTTTTATGTTAGTAAAATGTTTTGGCGCTGCGGTGCAAGGCATCAATGCGACCGTCGTTACCATCGAGGTAAACGTATCACAAGGTATTAAATTCTTCTTAGTAGGTCTTCCAGACAGTGCAGTGAGAGAAAGTAGAGAACGTATTCTATCTGCTCTTACTCACAATAGGTACAAATTTCCACGACAACAAGTTATTATCAACATGGCGCCAGCCGATATAAAGAAAGAAGGGTCTGCATACGACCTTCCTCTTGCTTTGGGCATGTTAGCAGGCAATAGTCAGATTGAGTGCAATAAACTAGAAGACTATATTATTATGGGCGAACTCTCATTAGACGGAAGTATCTTACCAATAAAAGGAGTGCTACCCATAGCAATAATGGCAAAAAAAGAAGGATTTAAAGGTCTGATTATACCACAAGCAAACGCAAAAGAAGCCGCAGTGGTAGAAGGACTAGAAGTATACGGAGTGAACAAAATTACCGAAGTAGTTGATTTCTTAGAAGAGAAACTAGTATTAGACCCAATCAAAGTAGATAACCCAAGTGGTTTAGCAGAAGACAATTTAAAATATGATTACGACTTCTCTGACGTTAAAGGTCAAGAACAAGTGAAAAGAGCAATGGAAATAGCAGCTGCAGGCGGACACAATATCATTCTCATAGGTCCTCCAGGCGCAGGAAAATCAATGTTAGCAAAGAGATTACCATCTATCCTACCACCTCTATCACTTTCAGAAGCACTAGAAACCACCAAAATTCACTCCGTAGCAGGAAATCTACCACAGGGTAAAGCACTTCTACATAGAAGACCTTTTAGAAGTCCACACCACACTATTTCAGACATTGCGCTTGTAGGAGGAGGTTCCTATCCACAACCAGGCGAAATCTCACTTGCTCACAATGGGGTGCTCTATCTTGATGAATTGCCAGAATTTAAGCGTTCAGTGCTAGAAGTAATGCGACAACCATTAGAAGACAGAAACATTTGCATATCAAGAGCATCACACACTGTAGAATACCCTGCTAGTTTTATGTTAGTAGCATCTATGAATCCATGTCCCTGCGGATACTACAATCACCCAGAGAAAGAGTGCGTATGTCCTCCAGGAGCAGTAAAAAGATACCTAAACAAAATTTCAGGTCCACTACTCGACCGCATCGACATACACATGGAGATAGTACCAGTTCCATTTGAAGACTTAAGCAACAAACCATTAGGCGAAAGTAGTAAAACAATAAGAAAGAGAGTTATAGATGCTAGGAAAATACAAGAAAATAGATATAAAAATGAAGATGGCATCTATTGCAATGCACAAATGAATTCAAAACTACTTAGAAAATATGCTGTATTAGACGAAGCAAGTAAAAATCTAATTCAAAATGCTATGAAGAAACTAAATCTATCTGCACGAGCATACGACAGAATTTTAAAACTTGCTCGCACTATAGCAGATTTAGATCATAAAGAAAATATAGAAATGCAACACATATCAGAAGCCATCTCGTATAGAAATCTAGACAAAGAAAGTTGGGCTGGATAAAAAATAAGAGGCAGATTTTTAAGTCTGCCTCTTTCTCTATTATGCAAATAGGAGTATTATAAACTGCGCACAAATAATTCTTAAGAACATCGTTAGAGGATAAACTGTAGAATAAGCCACTGCAGGAGCATCATTGTTTGCAATAGAACTAGAATATGCTAGCGCAGGAGGATTTGTACAACTACCAGAAATCATACCAATTAAAGTGAAATAATTTAGTTTAAGCAACCTGCCAATTACACCAACAATAAGAGCTGGTATCATTGTAATTAATACACCAGACAGAATCCAACGTAAACCATCAGGAGAAACTACAGTATCCACAAACTCAGCCCCTGCAGAAATACCCACACTAGCCAAGAATAATGAAATACCCATTTCGCGAAGCATTAAGTTTGCACTTTGAGTGGTATAAGTGATAAGTTTCAAGCGATAACCAAAACGTCCCAACAAGATAGCAACAATAAGTGGACCACCAGCTAAACCAAGTTTTGCAGGCATTGGCATATTTGGGAAGTGGATAGGAATACTACCTACTAAAATACCTACAAAAATACCCAAGAAAATTGTTATCAAGTGTGGCTCATTTAAGCGTTTAAGGGTATTACCCAATATTTGTTCTACCTTTTTAATTGCTTCTACAGAACCCACCACAGTAACACGGTCACCAACTTGAAGGTAAAGTTCAGGACGTGCCAAAAGGTCAATACCAGAACGGTGAACACGAGTAATATTTACACCATAAACACTACGAAGAGCAAGAGAACCAATAGTTTTACCGTTGATATTGCTTTGAGTAACAACTATACGACGAGAAACCATAGTATTTTCACTATCTTCCCACACATAATCTACTTTTTTACCCATAAATGCAACTACAGACTTCTCATCCGCATCATTCACAATAATAGATAAAATATCTCCCAATCGTAGACGTGTCTCCTCAGAAGGGACTATAACCTCAGTACCTGTAAACAGACGAGATGCAATAAATTGTCTGCGTATCATATTTTGACATTGAGACAAAGTACAATCAACTAAAGACTCATTTGTAACCTTTATCGAAATCCAATTTGGTGTTTCAGTAGACTCTCTCTGAGCATTAAGACTTTCCTCTTCTTTGTCCAATTTAACGCGGAAAATTCCTCTTATAATAATAAAACTAAGTAAAACACCAATCACACCCATAGGGTATGCAACAGCATATCCAAGTCCGATAGATGGAATATGACCAGTCAATTCACCTGCTTCACTCAATTGTCTTAACGCCTCTTGAGCTGCACCTAGACCTGGTGTATTAGTTACAGCACCTTGCATAATTCCAACTAGCATTGGTATAGAAATTTCGCCGCCAAATATATAATACAACGACAAAGTAACACCAATACCCAATAGAATAAGCAAACACGCCAAACCATTAAGCATCATACCTCCTTTTTTGAAAGAGGTAAAGAAGCTAGGACCAACTTGTAAACCGATAGAAAAGATAAACAAGATTAAACCAAACTCCTTGATGAAATGCATTACAGTATGGTCCACTGTAAAACCAAAGTGGCCAACTAAAATCCCCATAAATAAAACAAATGTTACCCCTAGCGAGATACCACCTATTTTAATCTTGCCTAACATTACACCTGTAGCTATCACAAAGGCATAAATAAGCACAGCATGCGCAATAGAATTACCTGTAAGTAGTTCTGTAAACCAATTCATAAATTGTGATGTTAAAAAATCTCAAATACTCTGCAAAGTTAATAAAAAGTTAGAAATAAATTAATATTATAATGACTTTATAAAACAGATTTACACAAAAAAAAGAAGCCTGCAACTGATTGTTGCAAGCTTCTCTGAAAAACGGCAGCTACCTACTCTCCCACAATATGCAGTACCATCGGCGCAATTGGGCTTAACTTCTCTGTTCGGAATGGGAAGAGGTGGAACCCCAACGCTATAACCACCTAAAATAAGGTAGA
>JAEIGA010013401.1_pt1 | contig 12480 bp, 8 predicted proteins | sample 9270691 | NCBI WGS metagenome assembly JAEIGA01 (sample SAMN17057246, study PRJNA624740) | gut metagenome | biome: biome; isolation source: fecal sample | host: Bos grunniens | place: China: Xizang | collected 2019
ATATTTCATGATCAAGAACTCCAATCATTTGACGAAAGATTAGTTGGGCATGTCAGGATAGGTATATGATTCTGTTTAAAGTATAGTTCAACCCCTCCAATTTCAAAAAGGGATGAATGTACTAATCTCTCCTTCTCGAAGTTGAAAAAGAAGGGTAAGGCCTATGCAGTCACGACCTCCTTTACACCAAAATGAATAAAGAAGCACAGCTCAATCATCCGAGTTGTGCTTCTTTGTTCGTGTCCGGCTTTATCCGTTCATCAAGTGCAGGAATAATTCGTGCGAAAATCAAGATTCCCAAGAGCCCTATGATGGTCATGAAAGCCGTTGTGCCAAGCTTAGGCAGATAGGCACTTAATGTAATCGTAATAGAGCAGATGAGATTGCCGATATTATATGTTAATCCATTCACGGCTAAATAAGAGCTGCGAGCATGTTCGGGCGGCAAATTAGCCAGATAATTTTGCTGGACAGGTACTCTGAGCACTTCTCCAATCGTTGCAAAAAACATGGCCCCGAATAAAAGCCAAATATCATTTGTATACGAAATGATGGCATATCCGGCTACAAATACAGAGCAGCTGGTCATTAAGACAGCCCTGTCATTTAACCCTTTTATCAATCTCGTGGCAAACAAAGCCAGAATAACAACCAAGATGGTATTTTCCGTGCGGAGAAACCCAGTCATTTCAATCCCGCTAAATTCAAGCCCAAATAAGTTTTGAAGAGGGAGATCATTAGCTAGGCGAATACCTATATAATTGGTCAGCTGGAATTCCATCGATAAGACGAGGATGCCTGCGAGAACAAATAAGACAAAGACACGGTCACTAAATACTTCTTTATAATTGCTAATTAGTTTTCGTGCATGCTGTGCCGGTTTGATGTCTTTTGCTGAGGCAGGGATGTAGGTTTCATGAATGACAAAGGTGATGAGGAACCAGGTTATGAGCGTTGTAACCGATAAGGCTAGTAATAGCTCGAACAAATACTCTTTAAACAAGAAGCCCCCGGCAATCCCGCCGATAGCGATAGACAAATTGTTTGCCCAATACATAATCGTATACATCGTTTTGCGCTCCTCGGGCTTGCTGACATCAATGAGCATCGCCTGGTTTGCAGGGCCGGCAAGTCCCCAGCAAATACTATTCACAGTCATCATGAAAAAGGTAATCAGTGGAGCCGTAAGCCACGGCGAGTTGCAGATCATCATCGTTAAAAAGGCTAGAAACCGCATCGATTCAGCGACGACGATGATTTTCTTACGTCCGAATGTGTCAGAAAAGTAACCGCCGAAGAAATTGATGGCGATACCGATAAACACGTTGATCAACAATAAAAGCCCAGCGGTTTTCACGCCAAAATGGAAGGACAAATAAATGGCCATGAATGGGAAAATCATGCTCCCCACAGCCGAACTCAAGAATGACTCAATAATTCGTATTTTGATGGTCCGGTGAAACTGAAAGAAATTCATCCCCGATTCTCCCTTGCTATGTTCTATCTACCATATTAGTATTATTTGCCAGTGAAAGAAAGGAGGATTTAGAAAAGAATGAGCTGCTTCCTGCTATGGATGCAGGAAGCAGCTCATTATTGATAGATTCTGTTAATCTTGCAGGGAAGTGACGTTGGCGGCGATTTCTTCATATAGGGGATATACATTAAAAGGCTTTGTGTGAGTGCTTAAGCTAAAGATGCCGATGAAATCAAGATGGTCCCATGTATTCTTGATAGGGTGATAGTTCCATACTCCTTTTTCCGGAGAGCTGTCATAGGCTGTGTGCGGCTGTCCAGATGGGTGGAGAGAGGAAACGGTGCTGACGAATCCATCATTTGGCCACCAGCTTTCATCGATAATTGGTCCCTCGGCAGGATTGTCACGTGTGAATTTGCCGATGAAAGTTGAAGGAGCCAATACAATTGGATGAGAAGATACAATAGGACGGTGATGACCTGTTAATAAAGATGCTTTTGAGGCCTGGCCGGTATAGGAGAAATAATAGACATCGGATTTCGTGTCAACCTCCTCATTCAAGACGGCCGCACCTGGAGTACTTAGGTCGTAGACACTGATATCCTCGCTGTCCCAAACTCTGCTATTCATAACACGGTTCAAGTAAGAGGTAAACGTCTCGCCAGCCTGCCTTCGAATGCCCCAATGGTCCAATTTAAAGTCATAGAGGAAATTTTCTTTGCTGATACCGGTAACGGTAGATATGTTGAGGACAAAATCCTTGATGAAGTCAATGATGAGGTTTTCATTATCGGCAAATGTAGAGCCATTATGGGGAGTGCCAATGCTTGTCGCGCTATGGACCCATGATTTTCCGCCTTCGAATAATGAGGACATGGTCTCTTCCGGATGCGCTTGGTGATAAGCCCTTTCTTCTTCACTGCCATCTTCCAGGAGGTCGATGACACCCCGGCTTGTCAGGCCGCCCATGCTATGACCGACGAGATGAATCGGGTGATTCTCATCCCATTCCGGATAGATGCCAGGGAATGTCCTGCCATAGCGTGCATGACCATGTTCTGCTGCATGTGCTGCACCATAATCGACGGTGCCGCCCTTGATATAATAATAGAGTTCTACTGAACGGTCATAGTTGCTTGAAACGGGGCTGACAGTTGCCTGATAAGCTTCGTAGCCTAAATCATTCAAGTGCCCAATGACGTCCTTCGTGCCTCCCCAGTATGGATATCCGGCAAACTCTTCTTCTCCCCAGCCCCCGAGACCATGAACAAACACAATCGGATAGGTATTCCCTTCGTCTTCAGCCGCGTTTGCTTGGAATGGCTGATATGGTACCGTGACTAAAATCAAGGCGACAACAATCAACAAATATTTTACCCTCAAGAATCTTCCTCCTCATATTTTCATCTATAATGTCAGATGATTCTGTATATAACATATTATGACAACGCTTTCATATTAACAAGCATAACTGTATAGCTTGCTGAAAATGATAAGAAATGCCTAACAAGGCATATGACTGTAGTAGCGGATAAGATTGAACATGCTATGTATTGATTAATAATCATAAAGCATTGAACATGTTTCATATTCTATATAATAAGTCATTTATTGTGAGGAGGACTGCTCCATGCCAGCTAGGTCGGGGAATCAATATTTGCAAGCAATCGATCGTCTAGAGCCTAATGTTTGGATTGACGGAATGAAGGTTTCCGGGCGCATATCCGACCATCCCTCGCTGAAAGGGGTTATGAAGAGCACAGCAAACCTTTATGATGTTCAATTGCTTAAGGAGAACCGGGATATCATGACCTTTCAATCCCCATTGACAGGCAAGCGGGTGGGGACATCTTATTTGAAGCCGGAAAGGAAGGAAGACCTTGAAAAGAGGCGCTTATCCACACAGCTATGGGCCAAGAAAAGCGGCGGGCTTTTAGGCCGATCGCCAGACTATATGAATACGGTCATGATGGCTTTCGCATCCTCAAGTGAGATTTTCTCACTCCAAGATAAACGGTTTGCGAAAAATATGAATGTTTTATTTGAGAAAGCTCGCGAAGAGGATTTGTGTTTCACACATACATTCATCAACCCGCAAGTGAATCGGTCGTCCCATTATATCGAGAACTTCTCGCAAACCATCGCTGCACAAACGATTGACATTAAAACGGATGGCATCGTCATTCAAGGAGCAAGGCTTCTGGCAACACAAGGAGGCATTACGGATGAAATTCTCGTTTATCCTTCAGGCGGAGCGGCTAGTAATTCGGATATGGCCTACGGCTTTTCGATTCCAAGCAATACACCTGGATTAAAGTTTATCAGCCGAGAACCATATAGTTATCGAAAATCAGTATTTGACCATCCATTGAGCTCCCGTTTTGATGAGTTAGATATGATTGTCGTCTTCGACCGTGTGCTCGTGCCATGGGAAAGAGTTTTCTTTTATCAAAATCCCGAGATTGCCCTGAAAACTTACCGAGAAAGCAGCTTTCATGTTCTGACGGTCCATCAGGTAACAAGCAGGAGAATCGTGAAGTTGGAGTTCATGCTTGGGATCGCCAAGAAATTGATTGATACCATTCAAGTTGGCGAATATGCGCATATTCATGAGAAAATCAGTGAAATGAAGGTAGGGGTAGAATCGCTGAAAGCGTTAGTGCTTGCGGGGGAAAAAAATGCATCACTGGATAAGTGGGGGGTGATGGTCCCTGACAAGAATCCGATGGACGCGGCTGTCATGCTGTTTCCGCGTCTATACCCGCGTTTTGTTGAGATTATCCAGCTAATTGGTGCCAGCGGGCTGGCCTCATTGCCGACCTTGGCAGATTTTTCGTCTGAAATCGGGGATGATTTGGAATTGTATATGCAGGCAGCAACGGTACCTGCTAAGGAAAGGGTAAAGATCTTCCGGCTTGCTTGGGATATGACCATGAGTGCTTTTGGCTCAAGACAGACGCTGTATGAGAGATTTTTCTTCGGGGATGCTGTACGTCTTGCCACTGGCCATTACTTTAGTTTTCCCAGCGAGGCACCAGATTTGGTGGATCAATTCCTGCGCGAATATGAAGATTAAATTAAAATTGCCTTATTGTCGTTTTCCACAGTCTAAAGGAATGCTTTTTGCATTCTCGCGCTGGGATAAACTACCTTTTTGGATGGGCTTGTTAAGCAGTGAAAGATAACCATAGAATATCATTATGTGTTATATCATGTAATGAAGGAAGTTGATTATGCAATTCACCGAAGACACTACCAAGGAAAATGGCATGAATAAAATAGCGGAAGAACTGCTTAATGTGACCCAGCAGGCAGCCATTGCTGCTTATCCCCTTATTGGTAAATGTGATAAGCTTAGCGCTGATGATGCAGGTACAAAGGCAATGCGGTATCATCTTAACAATGTTGAAATGTCCGGAAGAATCGTGATAGGCGAGGGAGAAATGGATGAAGCTCCTATGCTTTATATCAACGAGGAGGTTGGCTCTGGTAAAGGAATCGCCGTTGATATAGCTGTTGATCCAATTGAAGGTACCAATTTAATGGCGACTGGAAAGGATAACTCATTAGCCGTTCTGGCAGCTGCGAGGAGCGGCTGTTTATTGCATGCACCAGATATGTACATGAAGAAAATCGCTGTTGGACCAGAAGCAAAGGGCAAAATCGATTTGAATGCTCCTTTAATGGATAATATGAAGGCAGTTGCAAAAGCCCAAGGCAAGGATATTCGAGAATTGACTATTATGATTCAAGAAAGGGACCGGCACCGTGACCTCATAAACGAAGTCCTCTTAGCTGGAGCAAAGCTCAAATTGTTTTCTGATGTCGATATCACGGGAGCGATTGGCGCTGCTATGGATGATATTGATATTGATATGCTCGTTGGAACAGGGGGCGCACCTGAAGGAGTGGTTACAGCAGTTGCACTTAAATGCCTCGGAGGTGAATTCCAAGGACAGCTTGTACCGATGAATAAGATGGAATATAACCGTTGCCGCGGCATGGGGATTGAAGACCCATACAAGGTTCTTGGAATGGATGATATTGTCCGGGGTGACGATATTCTTTTCTCTGCAACAGGCATTACTGACGGGTTATTCCTAAAAGGAGTGCGTGAAAGAAAGAACGGTAAGATGCATACGCATTCCTTGCTGCTTGTTGGAGCTGATGCAAAGAGATTTCAGCTTATTGATGGTTTTCATAAATAGAATGGGTCGGGCCAAATGAGGCCCGGCTTTTTATTTTTCGGGTTCCCTGAAAAGAGACCCTCCTATGGCTTTGCAAGTACCATCCGGGTCACAAGAAAAGTAAAGGGAATTGGGAGAACAGAGGCAATGATTGGTGCAACCGTGTCAGGGAGGTTGAGCCATTGCACAGACAAAAAAATGGCACCGGTACTAATGGCGATATTAACGATAGAGGTCAAGGGAAATTGCAAGAATTTCTTAAAGGTAGGTTTTGTTTTATAGGTAAAGTAGGAGTTTAAGAAGAATGAGCCTATGAAGCCTATGAAAAAGCTAAGAAAATGAGCATTCAAATAATGGAAAGAAAGGATATTCGATAAGAATAAGTAAACCAAATAGTAATTAATCGTATTCACTATACCTACAAGAATAAACCTCCAAAATGCCTTATCCGCGAACATCATCCGTCATTACCAGCCTTCTGTATTGTGATTATGATGGCTTAGTATGCACAAAAAAGGTCTGGTCCAATCTAAAAATGAAGCAGACGGGAAATCAGCCTGATCACCCGTCTTACGTCAAAATCGTATATTCTTTTAGTAAATCCATTCCTATCTCCCGGTAGAAGGGGAGTTGGGTTAAGTCATAAGAATGCGGATGGCCAATTAAATATTTGCGGAACTCTTCAGCCTGTTTTTTTTGTTCCTCAGTCATGCTTGGGTGACTGTCCAAAATAACATGTCCAAGTTCATGCAAAATTTGTGAATGCACAACCAGTACTTTGTCTTTGGATGTATTTTTCGTCGCGTAATGAAGGGACTGCAAATAATGGCTGGTTGCTTCCTCGTAATTTCCTGTTAAATAGGCAAGCTTCCCAGCAGCTTCATAGGCATTTATTTTCTCCATATCAGTCTTGGCCAGATTGATTGCTGACCGGTATGCTTGTAGTGCTTTCTCATAGTCTAGTTTTTTTGTGTAATTCTTCGCTAATACTAGGGTTGCAGGAAGGACCATTTTCCTGACTCTTCTAGGTGTTTTGTCAGTAATGGAATCCAGTCCTTTTTCAGCATTGATTATCGCTTCATCAATTTCTTGATTGTCATCTGCAAGAAACGCTTTTTGGAAATAATCTTCTGTCTGATTGGAGGTGTTGAAAAAATTCAGCTTATGCATACTATCACCTCTTTCCTATATATCACTATAATTATATCATAAATATGTTGATAATAGTTTAAACATTCGGAAGATTAATAGAAAAAGGGACTCTAAAACGAAAATCAACGCGAACATTTCAACCTTCCTCTTAAACAAAGCTATTTTCAAAAATAACTAGCAAAAGAATGAAAAAAACTGAAGTTTTATCCCTTGTTACAATTATCAAGTAAACCACATTTCTCACCTCATTGATGAGATAATTGAACAATTGGATGCCTCTTTTCACTAGTACAATTAAAGAAGGAGGTTGCAGTTACTATCACATCGGAATGATGACCAAAGTAGTGTTGTCCGTGTACTTCCTGAAAGTCTATTCCTGCTGAAACATTTCCATGGTAAATACTGTTGGAGAAGGTCAGCGCGGAAGTAGCTGGGCTACATTGGACAAAATTTTCCACGAAACTTAAAACAGGTGGAGAAAACAAATTAGTTTCCTCCACCTGTATTGTTTATTAGGGACTTATAAGACATCCCCTTTATATTATCATTTTTCCTGCTTGGCCCTGCGGCTCCCTGGGAACCACCAATTCCATTTGCCTAGCAATTTCATCAAAGATGGTACGAGGACCATACGGATGAGTGTGGCATCAATGAAGATGGCGAGCGCAACGCCAACCCCGACCTGTTTGACAGGAACGATGTCGGTAAAGGCAAAGGCGCCAGTAACAGCAATCATAATGGCTGCTGCTGATGTGATGATACGGCTTGTTGTCGTAAGGCCTTCTAACGTGGCTTTGTCATTATCTCCCGTTTCCAAATAAATCTCACGGATGCGTGAAATGAGGAATACCTCATAATCCATGCTCAGTCCAAAAACAATCGCAAATATGAAGATAGGAATCATCAAGGCAATCGGGTTTGCATCGACACCGAGATGACCCTCTTGGAAAATCCATACGATTAAACCGAATGCAGCTCCCAGGGACAGAATGTTCATCAGGATTGCTTTAAGAGGAATCAAGATGGAGCGGAATGCAAACATCAGGATCAAGAAGGTTGCAGAAATAATCAATAATAATCCTTTTGGTGTTTGAGTACCGATTTCTTCGTAAATTTCCTGATTGAATTTTGCCCGTCCTCCTACTGTATAGGTGAGGTCAGTGTTAATGGCGCCATCTTGAAGGTCCTCTACATATTCAGCTGCCTCCGCTGAATCATACGGTGCATCAATTTCTACCATGATATAGGTTGTGTCTTTATCGACCATGTTTTCTAATGCTGGCTCAAGCTGAGCTCTTATCTGTTCGGATTTCAAGGCTTGATTCAGTTTTGCAGCTGTTTCTGTATCTGTAATGGAGAAAAGTGAATCGACATTGGTCACAAGTGATTCTTCTTTTAGGTCTTCAATGAATGATTCCACCTGCTCCAAGGAATCCCCCGTCAAAATATCATCATCTGCTTTCAGAACAACGGGCATGATAGTGTGGTCCTCAGGCTGGAAGTTTTCCTCGAAAGTTTCATAGGCAATCCGTGTCTCGCTATCAGCAGGCAAAGATTCTGCATTAGGTATTTCAAGCTCAATATGACGGATTGGCGCAGCAATCAATAGTAATATCCCCAATGCCGTTAAGGCACTTAAGACGGGCTTTTTCATGACAAAGCCAGCAAATTTCCGCCATGTAGAAGCATCCTCTTCTCGGTTCTTAAGAACCATGGCTTTATTAATGTTTGAACCTAGGATGGAAAGCAGGCCTGGCAGGAAGGTCAAGGCAGAGATGACCGAAACCAGTACCACGACAATTCCGCCAACGGCAACACTTCTAAAGATGTCGATTTGTATGAAGAGCATTCCCGCTAAGCCAAGAATAACGCATATGCCGGAAAATAAAATAGCCCTCCCAGCGGTCTTGGTTGTAATGGAGACAGCTTCCTTCACGTCATGCTGCTTCAATTCCTCCCTGAAGCGATTGATATAAAGCAGGGCAAAGTCAATGCTCACCGCCAGGCCAATCATCGGAGCCACATTTAAGACGAAAACTGATAGGTTGAATATCTGGCCGAGAAAATAAATAATCCCCATCGCCGTAATGACGGCTACAGCTCCAGTCACTAGAGGGATTAAGGCTGCAACCAATCCCCCGAAGGCTAAGAGAAGAACGACCATAGCGACCGGAACTCCAATCAGCTCCGCATTTTTTAAATCATTTTGAGAGGCTTCATTCATTTCTTCCTCAATCACATCCCCGCCAGTCAAGGATAGAGAAATAGAATCATTTTTCAATTCCCTCTCAAGTGCGTGGATATTGTCTGCCGGTTCCCGCTCCTCCTCAAAAGAGACGGAGGCATAGGCGAGGTCTTCTTTTAGCTGTGAATCATTTTCAAGCGGTGAAGAGATGGATGTGATGCCATCGATTGAATCAACTTTCTTTAACGTATCTTGTATTTCCTTGTTAAATGCTTCCTCGCTTAAATTATCATTATTCTCAAATAAGACAATATAAGGGGAAGAGGATTGACCGAAGTGTTTCTCAAGCAGCTTGTTTGCTCGATCATAAGGGGAATCCTTCATTTCAAATCCGCTGCCTTGCAGGATGCCCGGCATTTTCAAAGCAAAGAATCCCATTGTGATGGTCAAGACAATCCAAAATATCACAAGCATTTTTCGATATGTATACATAATGTCCTCCCTCATGAATTAATGCAGCTATTCATATATACCCGCTTATCAGGCGATATGCTCTCATATCAATATTGTGCTGTATTTTTGCTGTTCTTTCAATTGAGTGACAATTGGTAATTTTTAAATTCTGTTTTATGAAGTATAAATCTTGGGGAATAAGAGAAAAGTACAAGTAATTATGACATTTAAGGAGGAAAATAAGGATGAAAAGACTCTTATCCATTTTAACGATTTGCTTATTGACGTTTATGGTAGCTGGCTGTGGCAATGATAATAATGGTAATAATGATAATAATGGCAATCAGTCAACAAATGACAATGCAGCAAATGAAGAATCCAATAATACTAGCAATTCGGATCAGGATAAAAACACAGACACAAATACCTCTACGACAAACAATGATATTCCGTTCAATGAGTTCAGCCTAGAGGTAAAATACCCGAACAACCAAGAATATGAAGCGGATTATGATTACGAAAATAACAACGTCGATGCATCCATAGAGGATGATGTGAACAATGCCCGTGTTACTGGGAATGATGCAGCGAAGCAATTAGGCGATATCTTGAAGTCATTAGATATTGATGCTCAAACATCTGAAAATGATGTTATTACGAAAGTTATTTCTGCTTTTGGTGTTTCAGATAATTACCAAGCAATCGATGTAGACATTACATTCACGGATGGGACAGAGAAAGAGTATCGTGCAACGAAATAAGAAAAGATAAGAGGCGCCAGGCTAGAAACCTGCGCCTCTTTTATGCATTCATGCATGTCAGAATTCCTTGTTGCTCGGTTAATTCCAACCGCTGAAGTACAGTTTGAGTTTTTTTACGCCTTCTTGGAAGAGATTTTCCTTCCTGCCATTCTGCTCATTCTTTTTTGTTTTCCATTCGTTTATGGTCGCGATCATAATTAAGATGCCGCCCCCGATGAATAAGTACCACCACCATGGAAGATTGCCCCAAAAGGGTCGTGTTTGCAGGAAGACATTTAACAGGATTATGCATATGCCTGTGGTGAAATACCAAAGCCGCTTTGCGTAGAATCCATAGATGGCAGACGTTAATGAGAGAGAGCCGACCATAATCGCTTCTTCAAGGCTGTTTTCGAGAATCGCGTCATACACAATAAATATCGACGCCATAACCAGTCCGATTTTATGAATCAGGCGGAGCGTATCATTCTTTCTCCAGATTTTCTTTTCCAAATACAAGAGAATGAGGATTACAGGGACAAGATAAGCTTCCGCTTCCACATAGGATGGGAGGGGGAGATGGTTTGTTAACACATAATATGGATGAAGCAAGGAAAGGACCGTCAATGTCCACATAATATTGCGCCAACGCGGGCTTTCCAATCGACTGATTTGCACATAAAGCAGACCGGTAATCACAAGGCCCGGAACCATCTGCAGGAAAATGCCGGCATCAATAGGTACCGGATGAGTAAACACGTAAATGAAAGAACCAATCCAGTACCAATCCACTATTGGTTCATCCTTTACCCATTTTCCCGAGTGCTGGAATGGATGCTTGAATGTTGTTAATCCCACCGTGGTGAGAGTGAGGATAGCTATTAATGCTCCAGTGAGCTCGAGATAGATTGAACCCTCTAAATGCATGCCAACATAAAATTTCCAAGTAAGAATAAAGGAAAGTATTGGCCAGAGCAAAAGAATAAACAGTCTTATTTGATGAATGAAAAAAATGAGCAATCCGGAATATATGAGCACAAAAAAGATGGAATATCCTTCATCAATGAAGAAGAAGGAGGGAAGGCCAAAAGACATGAACAGTACAATAAAATACATGAGCCGTTTCTTTGTTTCCGGTTTGGCCAATATCCAATACGTAAAATAAATCAGAGCTGAAATAAATGGAACAAATGAAAGAGCTGATAATGGCCACTCGGTCTCAAGTCCCCACTTCCACAACGTTAAAGGAATAAAGCTCATGGAAAGGTATAGCATCAATTTTTTCATCCATTCCATCTGTACCACCCTAAAGGCGTAATAGAACAGTCCGATTCCAAGAACAAATTCCCAGTAAGGGCCCAATCCTGCAGTCTCTAAAATCAGACAGACAACGAAAAAGCTGGAAAGAGCTAAATAGAGAAAGAACGGGAAGACTGGTATTCTCCTTCTTAAGTAATGCTCTCCCGCCGCCAGAAGAACAGGGCCTAAAAGGTATAGGAATGACTTCAAGCCGCCTGCATCAAATAGGCTGATGGCCGCAAAATAGGTGAACAAAAAGGCAGCCCCCACTCCAATCCATAGATACCGAATAGGATAGGTCTTCGCAAAATGGCTGAAAAATAACATTCCAAAGGCGAAGAAGACCACATGCCATAAGCCTTCGGGTTCAATGATTGCCGGAGGAAAACAGATGATTACGCCTAAGGCATAAAATCCTCCCGAAAGGTAATCAAAAAGTATACGAATATTCGGAAGCCGCCTGTAGGCAGCAAGTGAAGTGAGCCATAGAATAATTGACAGGCAGAAGGGAATCCATTTCTCCTCCAAAACTGAGAATTCACTGAAAAAGGTGCACCAGCCTACCGCTAAAAGGAATGGTACGGCTTTAGCAAAGGGAGATTGTCTCTCCATATACAGCAGGATCGATTGAATAATGGTAACCAGCCAAATGCCAAAGGAGATGTCATCAAAAGCTGCATATCCAATCAATAGCAGGAAAATAATGTGAGACCCATAGTAGTAGAGCATCTTATATTTCCTGAGGTAGACAAAAGGAGAGAGTAGAACCCCGCCATACATAATCAGATTACTAATGAGGAGGACTGGCCAGGTGATATTAAACCTTATCCAATCGGACAAGACAATCCCGAAGGAGAAGCATCCCAAAAAGAAATAAACGATACCAAATGCGGCAACTGGGATGATATGAACATCCTTCGTGAGCGCAATAATGGTTGAAAACATGAGGAAATAAGCAATCGCGGTTACAAATTCATCCCCATTCTG
>JAEIGA010013402.1_pt1 | contig 12479 bp, 8 predicted proteins | sample 9270691 | NCBI WGS metagenome assembly JAEIGA01 (sample SAMN17057246, study PRJNA624740) | gut metagenome | biome: biome; isolation source: fecal sample | host: Bos grunniens | place: China: Xizang | collected 2019
ATACCAGAAGGATTTAGTGGAGATTATAATGATTTAACTAATAAACCTGAGATACCTTCTATTGAAGGTTTAGCTACTGAGGAGCTTGTTAATAATTTAAACAACGATGTTGCTGAAAGTATAAATGAAATAAACACAGAATTAGAAACAAAAGCTAGTACAGAATTTGTAAATAATATGTTAAGTGGGTTACGATTAATACAAATGACTCAAGCTGAGTATGATGCTTTACAAGAAAAAGATTCTAATACTTTATATATAATAGTTAATTAGGGAGGGGATTGTTTATGTCAACGAATAATGAATTAATAATATCTCCTCCTTTTACTGATTCAAACTGGAACTTATCAGATACTTGTTCGATTATTTCAAAAGATGATTATTCATGCGTTTTTAATACATCAATTATTGAAAGTGGAATGAGTTTTAAAATACCAAATTCGTGGCATGGTAAGACAGTAACAATATCATTTGAGATGAGCGATAATGCATGTATAAGAATACAAAACACCGATACTCGGGAAATAATATGTGAATTATCAGAAGGCAATAGTCCATTTACATTAGTAATACCAAACTCGGAAATGCAACCTAATATGGTATTGGCAATTGTATCACCAACAGTTGCCAACACCATAATTAGTATAAATTCATTTAAAATAACTACCACTGACCTAACAAAACATATAAATTTTGCGGGTATGGATATAGCTAATTTTTACATTGGAGACATTGAAATTAAAAAGATATATTTAAAGGATACTTTAATTTATGAAAATATAAAAGTTGTTGATATTAATGAGATGCTATATAATGAATTTACAAGTACATTATTTATACTTAAAGAAAACGCTTTATCATATGACGAAAACGAACTTAATTTAATTGTAAATAGTGATGTAATAGAAGTAAATTATGATAATGAAAATTTAAATATAGGCGGTGATAGTGAATAATGCCATTGATCAAAAAAATTAATAATTATGAAATAATGGATGAAAATGCCAGAAAAAGAATAGATGAATTAGAAAGATTGATCTTGGACATAACAGGGTATAGATATGAACCAGCAAATGATGATATACCAACAATATTCTTCTCTGGAGGATTTTTACCTACAACTAAAGATTATGTAAAATTAAAAATGAAATATGTTTCTAAGACTTTAGAATTTGAGTGTTTTGTTAATATTAAATGTCAAGGGACTTCTTCAATGGCTTATCCTAAAAAGAATTTTAGTATAAGAACATATGAAGATGAAGCCTTAGAAAATAAATTAAAATTAGATTTTAAAGGTTGGGGCGAACAATATAAATTCGTTTTAAAAGCAAATTATATAGATATATCTCATGCTAGAAATATAGTTAGTTCTAGATTATGGAGCAAATGCGTAGCTGCAAGAAGTAACTTTGATGAATTACCAGAGGAATTAAGAGAGTCACCAAATCTTGGGGCAATAGATGGATTCTTTGTAAAGGTTTATCACGAAGGTGTTTATCAAGGTAGATACACATTCAATATACCTAAAGACCCATGGATGACAAATATGGACGAAAACAAAGAAGAACATTGTCTACTATGTTCTGAAAACTACGATAGTGGGTGTTTCAGAGCACCTGCAGTAATAGATGAATCTGACTGGACTGATGAAATACATGATGTAGTTCCTCAAAGCATTTTAACTAGATGGAACGAAGTTATAGATTTCGTTAGATTTAGTTCCGATGAAGATTTTAAAAATAATTTAAAAGATTATTTCGATGTTGAAAGTTTAATAGATTATTATTGTTTTCAATATATGATATGCGGTCTAGACTCACTGGGCAAGAATCAAATATACATAACATATGACGGAATTAAATGGTTTGCTACATCATATGATATGGATAGTACTTGGGGTTCTTATTGGGATGGTTCTCGTGAAGTAAGTAGTGCATATCGTATGCAACAAGATTACGAAACTGGAGTGAACGGAACAAGTAACTTGTTATATGATAGATTAGAAGAACATTTTAAACAAGAGATATATGACAGATATCAAATTCTTAGAAATGGACCTATGAGTTTAAGTTCTGTTATGGAAGATTTTGAAAAGTTCTTAAGTATATGTAGTCAAGAAATGATAAATGAAGATTTTGATGCTTATCCAGGAATTCCAGGTAAGGATTATAATAACTTTAAACAGATAAGAAAATATGCAGTTGAAAGATATAACTACACAGATGACTGTATTGAAGAGTTAGTGACACATGACATACAAGCTAATAAATTATACTCTTTACCACAACAAACAACTTTTACTGGTAGCAATAATATAAATACAGGAATTAAATTATTCGATACTCGTAAAGACTGGACAATTGTATTATACGGGCATATGGACAATATATATCAAATGCAAAATACAGCAATAATACATTGTATGTATGAAGGCGACGACGGTGACTATCCAGGATTATCTATTCAAGCTGCAGACGGAATGTTCCCGATAATGGGTACATTAGACTACTTCCCTGGTAAAGGTATTAATACTAATACGTTTAAGATAGCAATAGTATGTCAAGATGGATTAGTTACTAGATTAAAAAGAATAAACAATTTCGGTGTAGAATCTTATAAAGCAACTAGTGCAAACTATGTACCAGTATATAAAGATTTAATAATAGGGTCTTATCAAGACGAGAATATGAACTACGGAAGATATTGGAACGGTACTTTATATGTATGTAATGTGTATGATAAAGCATTAAAAGGCGGAGAACTAAACAAAGTTCTTAATAATTTACCTGCACCAAACATTGTTATTAGAGAAAATTATAATCCTAATGGATCAGCATTCTTTAATACAGCTGATATAAACTGGGGAGATCAAGAACTTTATGTTTCTATGAATTTAGATTCTTGTACTTCTTCTATGCAAAATGTATTATCTTTAGGTCTTAACATAGGAAGTTGGGCTGGTAATAATATTCACTTCTATTATGACAAAGGTAATAGCGGACGTATGTTAGTACAATGTATGATCGGCGGCGCAGCACAAAATATAGAATTATGGAATGTTTATGGAGATTTTACTGTTAAATTTAATAGCGATGGTTTAACAATAAATAATACATTATATAGAACAGAAAATTATTCTTCTTATACGCCTATATTAGCATCCGATACCGTTCAAGTTGGATCTACAGAAGGTACTGGAAGATCAACAGCTAATAATTATTATGTAGCAATAAGAAATAAAAGTTAGAACAAGGAGGCGATCCAGATGAGCGCTTTAAATAATATAGGTAAAAGGATGTTAGGATTTGCTGATGAATTTATGGAAGGTGCTTCTAAAGGAGTTTCTAATAATATAAGAGTAAACAGTTTAAAATCTAACATGACAAAGAATCAATTAAAGAACTTAAATCTTAAAAGCGGTAGAGAAGCCGCAATTCGTACAGCAGCTAATCGTACAGGTAAATCTGTAAATGAAGTAAGCCAAGCTATGGCAAACGGACAAAGAGTAACATTTGGAAAAGGGAATTTAAATTTATCTAATAAGAAAACTATTCTTAACTATAAAAACAATCCTACATTAGGGAATAAAATGGGAGATGCTATGATAGGCGGATATCGTGATATGTATAGAAGCGCACAGTCTTCTTTAGCAAGCGGTGCCGGATATAAAGACGCTATGCGTCAAGGATTTAATGCTGGATTTAGAAATGCAAATGGAACTTTAAATACTGCTAGAGTGGCAGGAGGAATAGCTACAGCAGGAGTAGCAGCTAGAGTTGCTACAGGTGGAGGATTATACAAAGATCGTTATGGAAACAATAATATGATCGGTGTTCCGTTTATTTAATATTATAAACAATAGGCCGCTCAATAAGGGTGGCCTTATTTTCTAATAAGAAGGTGATTAAATGTCAATAAGAAGTTTTGCTAATGGAGTTACTAATGCAATAGAGGCTATAGCTAACACCATACATGACTCTGGTATCATACAAGGGACAGTAAGACATGGTACTCGATTAGTCGGTAAAACTGCAGAGTTTGGAGGTAAGACGGCTTTAAAAGCAGCTAACATAGGATTAGCAGGTGTAGCAGAAAGCGTAGATTTTGTTAGAAGAAATCAAGACACTATAAAAGCAGGAGCAAAAGCATTTGGGAAAGGAACAGCTCGAGAGGCTGGTACATGGGGAAAAGCTGCTGTAGGGGCAGTTGATATGTTAGATAGAAGTCCTTTAATAAAAGCAGCGGATTTTACAGACTCTTTAGTTGGTCGTAAATTTACAGGTCTTGGGACAGCTGTGATCGTAGGAGGGGCATTAATAAGTAATACAGGAAAAGCTACAAAAGATTATATACAAAATAGAGCAGGGCAAAATGATGGAGTAGTGCGACGCCCAGCGCCTACTATGACCAATCCTTATGATTTATCTAGTCAAATGGCTTATAGTAGCATAGGTCAATCATTTGCTAATAATGCTGGAGCAGATGGAGACTTAGCATTGGCTCTGTCTAAGATGAGATAAAGGAGGAGTATAAATGGCTAAAAAATTACGTAGAATAGGCCAATTAAGTGCAAAGGCTACCGAAATGAGAAATGCCGCATTAAAAGCATCTGAGGCAACGCATGGGTTTGGTAAAATAAGTCCATTCGAAATGGCTATATCTTGGACAAATGCAGAAAATGTAGTTGCTCCTTGGGGACAAGGTGTAAGATCTAGTGTATCTTTTTTTAATGATCATGCGGCGGATTTCCCTATAGCAACAGGAGATTTGAATAGCTTCATAAGAGACACAGCAGGTAAAGTTAAAGATCAATTAGGATTAGATGTTATTCCTGATATTCGTATCGGCTACGGTATAGACGACGACCTTATGGGAGGTATTAGTGGGGGAAGAGTATATGGTCAGTACAGTCGTAACCCTGGAAACAATTCATCTTATATAGATATATTCCCTGACGCAATTTGGGATAGAGTCAAACGAGACGGTGGAAATGTTGATGATCTTTTAAATAATGTAGTAGAAACAGTTTCACATGAAATGCGTCATATGTATCAATTTGAAGGGGACAGCAAAACAAAATGGAGCGAAAAAAGTAGAAAATATAAAGAGAAACATAGGATGAGCCCTACAGACAGTTATCCAAATTATAAAACTTATTATAAAAACCCTATAGAAAAAGACGCTAGAAAATACGAAAAAAAATTCAGAAGAAGAAATATTAAAGATTTAAAAAATAATTTACAAAATAGACAATTAAGACTTGCAGAAATATCCCAACAAAAATTAAAAGAACAGGCACGTTTAAATCCATTCAAAAAAGGAGAAGGAACATGGAGAATTGCAAATGATAATTTTGATTACGGTTCTGCAGAATTTGATTTGAGTGGATTGGATATATCTAATAATTCTGTAGATATACAAGATAGTAAACATTATAGAAAGTTAAAAAAAGGAGAAGGTACTTATAGACGTAAACCTAAAAAACCTCAAGAAGAGACTATAGAAGAAAAAACTAAGCGTTCAACACAACAAGCACAACAAACAAAAAATAATCAAAATAGAAATGCAGCTGCATGGACAGACGAAGATATAAAAATAATGGCAGATGGAGATTTTGATGTTTACAACGATTTAATAAGTAAAAGAGAGAACGCAATTAAAAAAATAAAGAAAGAAGAAGAAAAGAAAATACGAAGAAAAGAACACCTAGATAGAAAAAACAGTAAAAACGTAAGAGCAGACAAACAAGTAGATATAGATGAAATGTTAGACAACATTAACGGAAGATCTTTCGGCGACACATACTCTAAAAGTGGTAGACAAGCAAGAAAATATGCAAGAACGGCAGGCGCGGCAGCAATTAATAAACCTAATAGTTTTGACGTATCTCAAATACACTCTCCTAATTCTAGTAGGAGCGATTATGAGAATTTATGGCATACATTATTAAATGAAAGAGACGCAGGTACAAATAATGAAGAGGCTATAAATAATTTATTTAATATAAATTCTAATAACACAGGAACTTCATACAGTTATGATATACCTGACGAACCTGATATAAATCAAAAAGAAGTAAATTCTTTTATGGAAAGAGTTTTCGGTAGTGAAGATTTTGATATAAGAAAAGCATCTCAAGATGACATAAATCATTGGTCTAACTTTACTGCAGAAGACATAAAAGATTTATTTGTAGATCCTTCTGATTTTAGCAATCAAGATACTTTAGATGAAGTATTTAGAAGAATAGACGATATAGGAGAAGTATCTGAGGCATATAAGTTAACTGATAAATTTATGGAAAACAATTTTGGTAGTAAAGATTTTGATATAACAAAAGATAAGGACCCAAGCGCTTGGGCTAATCTTACAGATGAAGATCTTGAATACGCATATGAGAGTTTACTCCCTGACGATAATAAATCAGCTAGAGAGATGATACTAGAGAGACTTAAGACTATTAGAGATGATGCGCAAAATCTAGTAAACAATCAAACATCGAATTTTAACAGTGGAAATAACTTTAACCAAACAAGCTCTAATACAAACAACAGCAATAGTAGCGGTAGCAATACTAACAATAGTACTGGCGGTGGTAGTACTGGTGGTGGCAATACTGGCGGTGGTAGTACTGGTGGTAGTAGTACTGGCGGTGGTAGTACTGGTGGTAGTACTGGCGGTGGTAGTACTGGTGGTAGTACTGGTGGTAGTACTAATACTGGAGGAGGAAGCAGTGCTTCAACAAAAACTCATCTTTACAATAGGAACGGAAAGAAGAAACAATTAAGTCCTGGTTCAAGCAAATATTCTGCAAATACAAAATTCAAAGTAGATACAGATTCAGGGCTCTTACCAAGAACCTCTAATAAAGCAGTTAATAAAATAGGAATAATGAGCGCTCTTAATACTGTATTTAACGTGGCCGGTGCCGTATCAGATTATAAAAACGCTCGTAGAGAAGGTAAAGGAGTAATAGGGGCAACTTTAAAAGCAGGTACAGAATTTGCTCTTGGTGAAATGTTAGGATGGCAAGGACAATTAGCTTTATTTGCAGTTAGAACACTTCCTAGCGCTGCTATAGCAGGTGCTGATATGTTATATAAAGAAAATAGAAGAATGAATAGCGCAGCTAATCAGGGTGTATTTGGTAATGCTCAATTCCAAGACACACAACAGCTTGCTACCATGAGACAAAGTGGAATGGAAATGGCAAAAATGGCAAATTATAATCTACAACAAACTTTAATGGGAAATGAGGCGACTTACTTCCATAGATAAAAAGTAATCTATTATAGAAAGGATAGGTGATGAATAGAAAATGGAAATAGCCAAAATAAGATTAACGATTCATAACCCTAGATGGTACGATGACGAAAACGACATCTACCTTAACAGTCCTGAAGATATAGAATCAGTACTAGATACGCATGATTTAGATTCTATTAGAAAAGCAATTAAATATAATCTAATAGAAATAGTAGAAGGTGAGATACCTTCCGAAGAAAACGAATGTGGATGCGAAAGTAGTGGTAATATATCTCAAGCTGAAATAAATAAAATGGTTCAAAAGGCACTAGAAGAAATTCTAGGCGGAAAAACAATAGCAGTATTTAAAGATTAATTCTAATAACAAGGAGGAACATTATGAATTTTTATACTATTGGATACTCTGGACAAGAGTTTATGGAATTATTAAAGAAAATAGAAACAGGCGAAATAGTTTTATCTCCTGAAGCTAAAGAAGCTTTAATAGCTGAAATTTTATCTAAAATAAATGTAGATGGAGAAGGTATAGTTGGGCCGCAAGGACCTCAAGGAGAAAAAGGTGACCAAGGTGAAATGGGACCTATGGGACCACAAGGAGAAATGGGGCCTGAAGGACCAGCTGGAAAAGATGGTAAGGACGGTAAGGATTTTACTTACGATATGTTTACAGCTGAACAATTAGAAGCATTAAGAGGACCTCAAGGTGAACAAGGACCAATGGGACCTGAAGGACCTGCAGGTAAAGATGGGGTAGACGGTAAGGATGCTGAACCTGTAGATTTAACAGGATACGCTACAGAAGAATATGTACAAGACGCTATTAAAAATGTACAAGTAGGAGATTCTTGTGATTTAACTGATTATGCTAAAAAAGCTTTCGTTGAAGAACAAATAGCAGCTATAGAACATCCTCAATATGATGACTCAGAATTAAAAGAAAGAGTTGAAGTTTTAGAAACTATAAATTTAGAAACTAAACCATATATAGACAAAGATGGTATGTTAGTATTATGTGGATGTCCTGCTATAGCTAGAGGTGTAGGAGACGAAGTTCATGTAATAGTAAGATTCTTCAATGACGCAGAAGACAAATTTGTATTCACTAAAGATGAATTTGCTAAATTACGTATATGTATGGGTTATGGTGCAGAAGGTGTAGGAACTAAACGTAACATAGTAGAAACTACTCTTGAAATGTACGATATAGACAAAGCATACGTAATAGACGGTGGATCTCAAATAACAGGTGAAATAGGAACTGTTAATATCATAGCTGAAAGAGTTAACTATATACATGGTATTCAAGGCGCTAGAGCTATGCAAGGTGGAGAAAGAAATATAATCCACAATTTCAATGTTAATGTTAAAGACGTAGAATTATTAAACATATTATTCTGTGGTGGTAACGGATATTCAGTTACTTGGAATTCTAATGTAGTTATAGACAATACTACAATCAATGCTCTTCATGGTGGCGGATCTAACGGATACACTAACTCAACTGTTATAGAAATGAACAATGGTATTGTAAACAAATTCTATGGAGTTAACAGAGGTATAGTTGATAGATATAAATTTATCTTAAACGATGGACAAGTAAAAGACTTCTGGGCAGGCTGTGACGAAGGTAATCCAGTTGTTAATGCTGTTGAACTTGAATTAAATGGAGGACAAATTGACAAATTCCAATTAGGTGTAAATGGAGAAGGAAATTTAAATCCAGATATAATTTCAGGACATATAATGGATTGCGTTGTTGTTGAAGGCGACGTTTCTATGTTAGAAATAAAAGTTAAAGAAGAACAACAAGAACAAGGAATTGATTTATCAGAATATGCTAAAATAGAATTCGTGCAAGAACAAATAGCTAATATAGAATTAAAAGAAGGGGCTATGGGACCTCAAGGACCTGCTGGACAAGACGGTAAAGATTTTACATTTGATATGTTCACTGAAGAACAACTTGAAGCATTAAGAGGACCTCAAGGTGAAAATGGTAAGGACGGTCTTGACGGAGCACAAGGTGAAGTTGGGCCTCAAGGACCACAAGGAGAACAAGGGCCTGCTGGTGAAAAAGGACAAGATGGTAAAGACTTTACTTATGACATGTTTACTGATGAACAATTAAAAGCTTTAGTAGGACCACAAGGACCTGAAGGTGTACAAGGACCTATGGGACCTCAAGGAGAAGCTGGACTTCAAGGACCACAAGGGGAAGTAGGACCACAAGGGCCAGAAGGATTAAAAGGTGATAAAGGAGATACTGGAGAACAAGGACCTGCAGGACAAGACGGTGTAAGCGTTATATCTGTTGAAGTAAAAGACGGACATCTAATGGTACATTTAAGTAATAATACAGTAGTAGATGCAGGAGAGCTTCCAGTAGGAGAAGGTGGATCAGGTTCAGGCGGCGGAGCTTCATCTGAAGAAGTCAAGCAAATGCAAGCTGAACTAGTTGAAACTAAACAACAATTATTAGATTTAACTTACGGTGTAGAATACGAATGGATTTATTTCTATGATCAACCATCGACTAGTTCTGATTTAGGATTCAATCAAGCAACTGCTCCTGGATTCTATGAAGATTGGCTACCAGTACTTGAAACTGAAGACGAGGCTTTAATAGAAGAATTTATAGTAAGAATGTATGAAGAAGATATATATAGAATGTATGTACTAAAAGGTTCAGCAGAACATAGATTATTTAATAGATATGAATTACTACCATTAGACGGCCATACTATTCAACCTATAAATACATACCTTCCTACATGGAATCCTGTAAAGAGCTTAACTTCTTGGAATTGGAAAGGAGATGAAGACGGAGGATTCTTTATAGATGCAGCGCCTACTTCTCCAATGAGTTTTGCATTCTTAAAAGTAAAAAAATAATAAAAATTTAAAACAGAGAGAGAGAGGTGAAATAAGTGGCTTTAACTGATGAGCAAATACTACAACAAATTAATGTCTTAACTAAAAAGACTAGTGAAAACCCTGATATGACTTATAGAACAAATGCTTCTCTAAACAAAGGATTAAATCCTGAATATTTCACTGGAAACTCTACTAAGATAGTAAATGCTATAAATGACTTAGCAGCTGCAAATGACGTTACTAAGACGCTAGCTAATAATGTTTCTAACAAAGTCAATAGTATACTACTTGATACTGACTTACATGATAACGCTTTAATCTGGGACGAAACAAAAGAATTAATGGGTAAAGATACTATCATAGAAGGTATCAATGCTATATTAAAAGGTGATTTCCAAAACAAGATACTTAATTTTACTATAGATGATGCCGGTAAAGTCTTGACCGTTGGAATGGATGATGAAGGCAAACCTACTACTGTTGCTCAAACTATAGAGTCTATAGTAAACGTAGAAAATCTTCAATATTCTAATAACAAAGAAACTTCTATAACAAATGTTAAAGACGCTTTAGATTATCTATTCGAAACTAGTAATAGTACTGTTGTGAATGAAGTAAACTGGAATGCTATTAAAAATGTTCCAGATCTAGGAAGCAAATTAGCTTTAAATGACTCTAAATTATGTTTAGCAGATGAAAACGGAAAAGTTATATCTGAAGTAGAAATAATAACAAACGAAGATATAGAAAACATGATAAACAATATGTAATCAATATACGGAGGCATATACGCCTCCGTTATTAGAAAATAATCCAATAAGATTATGTAATACATAATTAGTACGGATAATATAAATAATCTGTACTAGCGCTAGTACCAAAAATAAAAATATTAAATTACAAGGAGATGTTGAAATGTCAAAATTAGTTGATAAGGAAAGACTTGCCAAACTTGCCGCTGCTCTTGATGCGAGAATGAAAGCTGCAGTTAAAGCTGAAGAAGAAAGAGCTATGGCTGCTGAACAAGCTGTAGATGCAAAAGCTGATGCTAATGCTGCTGCTATAGCTGCAATAAACAATGAAGAAAACGGTGTCTTAGCTCAAGCTAAAGCACATGCTCAAGGATTAGTAGATGGAGAAAAAGGTAGAGCTGAAGAACAAGAAGGTTTACTAGCTGGTAGAATCGATAAATTAGAAGGTATAGTTGGAACTGACGGAGAAGCTGGAGCTCTTGGAAAAGTTATAGCTAACGTTGCAGAAAATACTGCTGCTATAGAAGTATTAAATGGTGCAGGCGAAGGTTCTGTTGCTAAAGCTGTTGCAGATGCTGTTAAAGCTGAAGAAGATAGAGCTAAAGGCGTTGAAGCTGGATTTGAAACTAGAATAGCTGCTAATGAAGCTTTCGTTACTGCTCAACCTAATGTGGATGAAGCTCAAAACGACAGATTAGCTTTATTAGAAGAAATGATGGGTCTTGGTGGAACTGAAAGTGACAAGACTGCTATAGAAGAATTACAAGAAGCTATAGACTCTAAAGTTGCTCAAGCTGATTATGATGCTAAAGTTACTAATTTCGAAGGAAGAATAGCTGCTAACGAAGCTTTTGTTGCTGCTCATGATGATACTGCTAGAGATGCTAGAATAAAAGCTTTAGAAGATGATGCTCCAGTTAAACAAGCTGCTATAGAAGCTGCTCAAGATGCTGCTGATGCTGCACAAGCTGACGTTGATGCTGTAGAACAAAGATTAGACGCTGAAGGTGGACTAGTTGATAGAATAGAAGCTAATGAAGCTAATATAGCTAGATTAGACGGAGCTGTTAATGTTGAAGGTTCTGTTAAGAAACAAATAAAAGACGCTATAGATGCAGTTAATCAAGCTGCTGGAGACTTAGAAGACAGAGTTGCTGCTAACGAAACTTTTGTAGCTGGATATGCTGCTAAAGAACAAAAAGTAAGAGAAGACTTTGCTGCTGCAGATGCTACTAATTTACAAGCTGCTAAAAATTATGCAGATCAACAAATAACTGCATTAGTTAATTCTGCTCCAGAAGCAATGAATACATTAAAAGAATTAGCCGACGCTATAGAAGCACATGGTAATGAATATGAAGCTTATGTTTCTACTGTAACTCAAAACATAGCTACTGCTAAAGCTGAAGCTATAGCTCAAGCTAAAACTGATGCTGCTGCTGCAGATGCTACTTTAAAAACTGCTTTACAAAAAGAAATAGATGATGACGTATTAGTTGAAACTAATAGAGCTAAAGGCGAAGAAGCTAGAATAGAAGCTGCTTACAAAGCTGCTGACTCTGCTTTAGAAGAAAAAGTAAATAAAAA
>JAEIGA010013403.1_pt1 | contig 12478 bp, 20 predicted proteins | sample 9270691 | NCBI WGS metagenome assembly JAEIGA01 (sample SAMN17057246, study PRJNA624740) | gut metagenome | biome: biome; isolation source: fecal sample | host: Bos grunniens | place: China: Xizang | collected 2019
GGCCCACCAAAGTCAGCGCGGTCTACTACTTTTGCAACAGAGCCCGCGAGTTCAAATAAATCACAGGAAGCAGAAGTAGAATAATGATCTTTGAACTTTACAAAGTCTCCAACCTTATATTTATATGTAATGTTTCTCATATCTCTTCTCCTTATTCGTCATCAAAGTCAATCAAGTCTTCAAGGTCTTCTTTACAAGTAATGGGGGTTGGAGTTTCCATAGTACCCATGTTATAATCATAACGATAGTAGCCATTGAAAGCCTCACCACTTTCCCAAATTGCTTTGAGTACCTGAATAGACAGATAGATATTATCATCATCAATCTTAACCTTAGCGAATTCAAGAAGAGTTTCTTCTGTGGTGATATCGTCAAGGTTTTCAACAGCCCAATCAACGAGCTCTTCAAGACTCATTTCTTTATATTCTTTTCTTGTCATTTAACTTGCCTCCTATGTATTACTCATTCTTACATATAATATTATATCACAAAACAATATATTTGTAAACTGACAAAGCGCACAGACTTTAAGAAATAATCTGTGCGCTTTTATTATGTATTTATGCGGTCAAACCGGTTTCAAAAGAACTTATGTACTGAACCGGAACTTCTTTACGGATTCTATCGACATCCTGTTTCTTACCGAACTGAAATCCATAGTTAGATACAAGGTCCCAAAGAAAAGCAGTATTATGGATACCTTTAGAAAAGTCAGTAGTTATAGACTGAATACATGCAGGCACTGTAGTTTCTTTAAGCTTCTTGATTGTACACTTAAACTCCCAGCTCCACTGCTTAGCATAGCCACCAGACGTTTTAGCACGACCGTCAACCAATGTCTTAGGTGCATCAGCTCCAAAATATTTTTCAAAAGCAGAACCAAGGTAGTCAGGCAGAATTGCAGTCATAGAACCAATATGCTTTGCCAACCAACCGAGGGCATAGTAAAATTCATCAGCTTCTGTCCATACGGTTTTTGCCTGCTGGGTAAGTTCGTCGAAATCTCGGATAGCCTTCTCGCGCATTTTCTGATACTTCTGCTCAGCTTTCTTGTCGGCCTCAGCCTTCTTAGCAGCTTCAAGTTCCAGCTGCTTTCTGGCGCTCTCAAGAGTCTTCAGAGTTGTTGTAAGTGCGTTATGTACATCGAAAGCTTTTATCCAAAGAGTCTTAATGTCATCATTTGTAAACTGTACAAAGTTTGTGACAGTCATCAGATGCAGAAGAGAAAACCTCTTTGTCTCAAGAACGTTTGGAAAATAAATATCAATGATAATTGAACTAAGCGTCACGCCATAAGCTGCGGTAACTGTACCTGTTCCATAGGATACACAATCTACCTCAGCACCATTAACGAGGTCGCAGATTACTGAAACGAGCTCTGCTTCAGCAATATTATACTGATTCTGAGTGTCAACAAGGTCAAGCTCAACAGCTGCAAGGTTCTCAAGTCTTTCAAAGTTAGTCATAGGGTTTTCTCCAATCTTTCATTTTAAACTTTATTAGTCGTGCACTCATGCACTGACATTATTATTATAACATATTTTGGTGAATTTGTAAACCCTTTTTTTGACAAAATTTTACACAAAAATTAAGTGAAAAACCTGTGCACTTTAACTAATGTACACAGGTTTAATAAATTATTAAATTATAAATTATCAGAAGTCCGCTTCAGTCTTATCAGGTCGAAAATCCTTAAATATCGGGAAGCGGAGTGACATGTCGCCATCAGCATTAGTAGTTTCTTCAAAGTACTGAATCTCTACAATCTTACCGAGGAAGTCGCCACGTGCTCTCCAAAGTTCTCCGCGAAGTCTATCAGAAAAGCCAGAACCGACCTTTACTGTGTTACCTTTCTTATAGCGAACCAGAATAGCACCAAGAGTTCCGGCAAGTCTTCCCTCTCCTTCTTCAAAGCCGACGATTTCGAGATCCACAGTCTGCATCTTCTTTACTTTAAGAAGACTGTTAGTTCTCTTAAACTCGTAGGGAGCGTCACAAATGTTAATCATAATACCTTCCTGCTGGTCTGCTATAGCCTCATTAAGAAGCTTAGTAACCATAGAAGTGTCTTCACCTATATAGAGGATAGGAAGAAGCTCGAAGTACACCAAAGGTACCCACTGGAAAAGACTTTCGACAAACGCTCTTCGCTCTGCCCACGTCTTAGTACACTTCTGGGTTCTAAACTCTTCAGCAGTCATAGCGTCAAAGACAAGCATCTTAACTCCATGCTTTTCGCCATCAGCTCGTGTGATCTTCATGGCCTGCTTGTAAGCTTCTTTAGAAGGAATACCTTCATTATTAAGAAGAGTGATCTCACCGTCGAGACAGTAACCCTCAGGAATTTTCTCACGCATCTCAAGCTCAAGATCTACGAGTCCTTCATACTTCTGACCGGCGCGAGTGTAAAACGAAACCTGACCATTCTCCTTAAGAGCAATAATACGACCACCGTCGATCTTTGTGGTAATAGCAAACTTCTTACCTTCTACATACTCAGGTTTGTCGAAGTACTTATTCGCCAGCTGAACATTAAAGGTAGGAATAAGTCCGGGAATTTCTTTATTGATTGTTTTAGCATCGCAGCCAATAGATAGATCCTTGCAAATTAACTGAAAAAGAAGTTCAGTTTCCGCAGAACCGCAGAAAGTAGAAACCGAATAGAGCACTTCCTGACAAGTTTTAATATCTTTGTCTGTGCCTGTATTATGTACAGACAAATAGTCAAATAACTCAAAGATAGTCTTAATATCTGAGAGATCATAACTACCGTTGACAGACTTACTTAGCTTCTTACTGGAAATCCCGTAAACCTCAAAAGGATCAAAAATGATCTGAAGATACTTCTGAACTACAGCATCATCTTTATACTTCTTGAGAACAGACTGCTTATAGAGCCTGCTATTAGATTCGTTAATTTCTTTTACAAACTGATTGAAGTGTACCAATGTATTCATGGTTTATTCTCCTTTGTTGAGTTTAGCAACTATAGTAATCTGCAATAATTTCGCTTAAGGACGCTCCGGGGCAATCTTCAGCAAAAGCTAAGATCTCTTCAGCTTCACTATCAGTAGCTTTCTTACCACAGTAATAAAAGATTTCCTTTTTAATCTGTTCAGTAGTTTTCATTAATAGATTTTCCTTCCACCTTTATAAAAATTCCAACAGCCGTTTTTCCATACATATACATAGTAAAAAGCGTTCATCAGCTGCTCTCTGGAAAAAGCTTGAGGATACACTTCATCCCAACGGTCCCCGCGGTCTCTATGATAAAACATTGACACCCCAGGTTCTGGTGTACCAAATCTGTGAAAATCTGAAGCAGGATCAAGTTTCTTTTCTATATAAGAAGCATCTCCCATACTTACCAGCTTTGTAGCAAGTTCTTCTGAATTATAATTCTCAGTAAGCATTGGCCACATGTATTCCGGATAACCGTCGGAATGAACATAGATAGTTTCGTAGCCTTTTTCAGTTTTAATAGCGATTCCACACTGCGTAGACATAATTAAATACCTCCAAACTGCTCAACGATAGTAAGTGCTTTCTCAGCCATTTTACGGTACATCTCAGCAAGCTCACGATGCTCCTCTGCATACTGTTCATGCTGTGCTGCGGACTCCGGGTCATCAGACCCAAGTGCCCAGAGATGTTCATTACTTGCGGTAACTGCATGATCTTCAGCAAGACTCAGCAAGTCTTGTCTAATAAATTCGAGAGTGTTTTCCATAATCTACTCCTTAATAAATCTCAATCTCATTACTTGAAAGTTTAAGCTTAGCTACCTCTGCTAGAACGTGTTCTTTTTCATGAGGGTCCTGGCAGTCGAGGTCGTAAACTACTACCTCTACATCACTATCTGCATAAGCATCAATGATGCAACCGTTTTCAACAACAATATGCACTGTTTTCTTTGACATTTCAAAATCCTCCTAGCAAAGAATTAAAGAAGATCAAGCTTTCGTGCTTTTGCTTCGATACGTGCAATTTCAGGCATAGTCATATCAAGGTAGTAACGATTCTTCTCCCAACAGACTGTAACCAAGCCTAAAAAATCTGCATCAAAGTCAGACATAGGATAATCCCCGTTACAAATACCGATAAAGTACTCAACCTTACCTTTATCTGTCATGAGATAATCATCCCAACAATCCTCGCAAAGCTTCTCGCCATAAGCTGTTACAAGAGGATCACAAATTTTCTTCTCACACTTATTACAGAAATCCATTATTATTTCCTCCAAAATGAATTTAAGTTTTACTTACTTACATTTATATTATATCATATTTTTTATGATATGTAAACTGACAAAGCACACAGACTTTATACAGTATTTCTGTTAACCTCTGACAGTTTCTTCAATATCCGTCATAAGGTATACTTCAGACGTATGTACACCTATCTCATTAGCTCGCTCATGACTATTTATATAGACATCAATTCTATTCCCTTTAATAGCACCGCCGCAATCCTGTGCCACTCTATAGCCGACACCTTCGATGTATACAGTAGAGCCATACGGAATTACTTCAGGGTCGACGGCAATGGTAACACCTTCCTGAGCTACAGCCATCGTAGCTGTAAAAACTATAGTTTTACCATTTACTACAGGTCTATTGATTCCATACTCATCGCAGCACTCAGAACAAGCACAATAATAAGTAATAAGAAATTCACCAAGAGATTTCTTGCAGCTCTCTTCTACAATCACAATATGCGGTTCTACAGCAGCTACTGTAGGTTCCTCAGCATTTTCGACTTCTTCAATTACCGTCTCAGTGGCATTAGCCGTTTCCATGACCTTAGATGTATCTGTATCTGCAAAACTAGTTACTACACATGTTATTGCGATAATAATAGCAATAACAAAAATGATTGCTGTTGTAATAAGATAAATACTTGAATTTGATCTCTTTCTGGAAACTCCGTGTCTACAGGGTCTACGGTTATAATTTGTATTGTACATAATTTTAAGCTCCTTTGCTTTAAACATCTTACATTATAAATTATAACATATTTAGTTACATTTGTAAACTGACAAAATAACCAAGGTTTATATAATTTAATAATTAAACCTTGGTTATTTTATATAGTTATTTTATTATATGTATTTTATCAAACTATGTGCTACCGGAGAGTCACACTCTTTTGTCTGGATTAATCACAAAAACTATAACTTACCTTTTCTTTAAAGGCCCTAGAACGTTTACGTTCCTTCTTCTCAGCAAAATCCTCAACTGTGCGCTGACCTTTTAAAACCATGCTAGCCTGACTTGCATTAAGTCGAATCATCTTAATAGCCTTCAGATCAGAAGTAAGCCGCTCGAAAATGTAATAGTACTGCTGAGAGCCGGGTGACTTAGATCGAACTCGTTTGCCATTTACTCTTCGCCTACAAAAGGCTGGCTGCACATCAGCGACACCCACATGTGTACACACCCAATCACCTGATTTCATCCCATAAAATTTAGACTTTTTCATATTTGTCTCCTCCTGAATTTTTATTACAGTTATATTATATCATGTTTTATGACCTATGTAAACTGACAAAATGCATAAAATTTAAAAATTACTATTATAGTAATTATAATAATCAATATATTCTGTTTCGTCTGCTACTTTAATTATGTTTTCAACGACGTCACGTAGCTCTTGTGGTGTAGTAGTAGCCTTGATCCGTTCTATGATCTCTTGTCTTTTCTTGGTCTTCTGAGCTTTATAAGCTAGATGTATAACATAGCTTTTAATCTTCTCAAAACTAAACCTAGGGTCTTTGTTATCAATCGGGCCGGCAATACGGTGCCAATTCTGTTTTAAGTGGTATGCCACACAGTTTGGTGCTTCAGATACTTTCATACACAGTCCTTTCTTTAAAACGTAACATCGCTAGATACACCAGTGCAGATTTTCTGCTCAGAAGGCTTTATAGCAGATACGATATTTTTACTGCCAGGTCTTGCCGTAAATCTGTTAATTGCCCAAGTAGCATCTTTATAACTATTAACTGTTGCAATCTCAATAACCTTAAGACGATCGGCCTTGTTCGTGCTAAACTCAGTAACAGTCTTTTCAAAGAGCTGAACTACTGCCTTAGTAAATCTACAATTCGCTGCATCTACCATACCATCTACCCAGCGCTCAAAAGCAGCACGAAGTTCTGGATCGGTTTCTGAAATCGCTTTCTTCATGGTGCTCTTAATACCCTCAATCTTTGCCGCCTTCTCATCTTTTTTTATCGCAGTAGACTTCTTGAGTTTCTTAGTGTCCTCATCAGTAATGATTTCAATCATGTTAGCAACACTTATAGCAAGTCGATTCGGATTATTAGGGTCTTTTATGATTACGCCCATTGAAATCAGCTTCTCTTCGCACTTTAACTGCTTTGTCAAAGTTAGAGAGGTCTCTTTTTCTAGATAATCCCTATCTAGAGTAAAAAATCCTTGTTCGTCAGCAGTGTTCTTTTTGAGAACTTGTTTAAGTATACTTTGAAGTTCTGCCCAATAGGCGGCGATCTCAAAGCCTACTAATTTTACTAGCCTTTTATTTAGACGTAGTTCGTCAAAAATATCTAGGTACATTTACATTCCTCCGAATATTGTTAAATCTATATTATATAATACAGTAAAGAGAGGGCTTATTAGACAAGCCCTCTCCTATTTTAACTTAAAACGCATAAGAAGTACGAAGCTCTTCAAGTGTCTTAGCAAGATATTTATACAGCTTCTGATTATTGGCACGGTCTATAACATCAAGAATAGCGGTAAGCTTCTCTTCTGAGATTGAGTAACGTTCCATAAAGTAACTTTTATATGTATCAGGAAGCTTGCTCACAATCTGAATCAGTCGATAGGACCAAAACTCACTACTGTGCTCAACGTATTTAAGGTCCTGTCCATCAGGGGTCTTAACCTTAACAGTTTTCTTAAAGTGTCGCTGCACGTCGTTAAAAGCTATGTTATCGAGCAGAATAGCTTCAATAATTTTATTACGGTTTATGTAACTCTGAATGAGTGAGATTGCATCATCATTAGCGTACTCATCATAAACTGCTTCATCTTCAAGCATGTCACCTATTGTCTTGCCCGAATCATCATTGCCACCCAGCGGGGTATCCATACTGTAACTGTGATTCACTGTCTTACGCTTGTCCAGTCTGAGATCATAGTACTTTCGAAGCTTTATTGTGTCAATACACTTGTTAATACACTGCTGCGCATTAAGATTCTTAGAAGTATCCTGCCAGCCTCTATACTGACAAGCGAGCTCGATGGCCTCATACAACCACCAGAAAAAGTCTTCGTACTCCAAACAAGGCGCTACAGTATTTGCTTTATACATCTTATCGATAGTATACCAGAATCGAAGAATCAAAGCAGAGATATAAATGTTTTTCAGGGTTTCTTCTTCACTATCAACCGCGTCGCAGTAAGCATTTGCCAGCTCGTCAATAGAATACTGCTCATAGGGCTTAGCAAGTTTACGAGCTTCTGCAGTGAGATCTTTCTTAGTGTCATTAAGCATATGTACATCCTCCAAAGTTTTATACATCCAAAGTTTTATATGTGTATGTTACTCTATTATAACATATTTAGACATTTTTGTAAACCTCTTATTTGTTAAAGTCACAATTTGTTAACAAATTAATTCGATGTGTAGTAAAGCCAACCACTCTCGTCCGATTTAATTTTGTATCCATATTTAGAACGGTCTGCAATTCTCATAAAAGCTTCAAATAAACTATTTAGGGTTATGATCTCTTCTACATTTACATGGCCAGCTTCATCACAAACCAATTGTCTAAACCCTAAAAGTTCCAGGTCATCTTCATATTCAGTATTAAAACGTTCAACAGATTTCTCCATCTCAATGACCTCAAATTTAAGAGTAGAAAGTTTATCACAATAATCTCTAAGCTCGTCGCAGAGTCTGTCGAATTCACAAATAAGTGTAGTATACTGAACTAACTCATCACGATTTGCACGCACTGAACCGTAGTATTCTTTACAGTAGTCTTTATACTCTTCATAAGTATCATTATTAAGAATAGAGTCAGGAAGGACGTGACCATTACTACCCTTTTCTTTAAGAATCAAGTAGCCACCGCTTCTACCGTTAAAAAAGATTTCATAACCAGGGTGCTCATAAAGCCACTCCTGAATAAGCCAATTCAAATTTTCATATTCACCGTTTTCAAGTAGACATAAAGTATTATACCAGTCTCCTGATAACTCAAGATTGTACAGCTTTACATTATTAGCGATAGAATAGAGACGATTCCAAGAATTCATTATAGGATACTCAAAATGATTTTTAAGAAACTCAAACATCTGCTTATCTTTTGTGATATCAATACCTGTTGTATAAAACATATGTAAATCCTCCTTAACCTTTAATCTCTTTTTCAACAATATGCATATAGATTTGACTTGTAGTATCGCCTGTGGCGTAGTCCATTTCGAAGTAGTCATCTTCGGTTGAACCGTATATCTGAAGATGACTCGCTGCATACTCACGATCTTCTTCGTCAAAGTCGGGGTTATTAACAATCTCTTCTATAAAATCTTCTTTACATTCTTCGAGACCTGCTTTAGCATCATCGATGAACCTGTACACACCAAATACTCCACAAAAAGCCTGAGTATTATCATCGTCGTCCTGAGTTGAGTTTGACCAACAAACTACATAAACCTTATCCATTTTATTTTCCTCCAAAAATTTATGGTGTTTAATAAGTTACTCACAAACTTACATATATATTATAACACAATATGCTATATTTGTAAACTGACAGACTGCACGAAGTTTTTTAAAATTTTTGTGCATATTATATATAAAATGAGAGGCTGAATATTTAACCCAACCTCTCATTTTATATTAAATAAGTATACCGTTGCAATGATCAACTTCATGCTGAATAATTTGTGCAGTGAAACCATTAAACTCTTTCGCTTTTCTTTTACCCGAAGAATCTGTCCACGTAACTTTGATTGAGCTATGTCTTTTTACATGTCTAGTACCTTCAAGGCTCAGACAGGCTTCATCAGCTACATATACTTTCGAGCTCTTTCGAATAATCATCGGATTAATAAACGGCACAAAAGTATCTGCTTGACGTACCAGTATAACTTTTTTAGCAACACCAAGCTGTATTGCAGCGAGACCTACACAATTTTCTTTATGTGCGTTAGCTGTATCTATCATATCTTTTAGTAGCTCTAGATCTTTTTCATCATTAAGATCAAAAGCAATACTTTTCTGGGACAGAACTTCAGTATCCTTGATTATTTCTCTAACCATACTACTACCTCCTTATTAATATACAAAGTCACAGATATAATAATCACCATCTGGATGTTCTACTTTAGATACAATCTGATAAGAGATCAAAGCCATGCCGTCATTTACCTCGACAAAGCGAACAGTAAACTTATCATTTATATTGAAATCCTTAAGAAGACTACAGCTAATCTTTATAGTACCGTCTTCCAGCGGCTCATAATCAGAATTCTCAAGTCGAAGATCTTCGGGGTTAATCCAGATTTCTCGTCTATAGATAGTTCCTATATTTATTGTTCCTTCCTCCTCCGGGTCTTCTATAACAGTTTCAACTTCTATCGACAGGTAGTCTACAGTATCTGTCAATTCTAAATCATCAACTTCACCTGAAGCCTGCTGAACAACATCTCCCAAAGTAAGCTTTTCTGCTGCAGCAACAGCTTCGTCAGGATCATTAAAAGCTCCTATAAAAAGCTCAGAGTCAGTGAGTTCATCTTTTTTTGTATAGCCTATTGCCCAAAGCTCATATGTAACTTCAGTATCTTCGGAAAAATCTGAAATATCTTCTGCTATATACTGAGCCAGCTCCTTGTTTGCCATCAAATCCTTAAGTGAAGTAATGGGATTATCCATTTTTAATTCCTCCAAATTTTATTTATTTAATAATTTTGAATTTCTGTATCGATTACATTAACCCATTCTTTTAGCACAGACTCTGTATGAAGAAAAGTACGAAACTCGGGTTTATTTTGCGGAAGCTGCTGGATTAGTATACGAGGTCCACGATCTTCTAGAACAACGTAGGGCTCGTCATGCTCTCCGGGGTTTCTCCATTCATCTTTTATCTTTACAAGCCATCCGCCCCAATTTTCATTCTCAAACATTTTGTATTCTCCTTTAGTCTACAGCTTTCTGTAACTTACATATATATTATAACATGTATAATACTATTTGTAAACTGACAAACTAAACAAAAATAACGTTTATATCTATATACGAAACTAAGCAGTTTGTCAATAAATATAAACGTTATATATTTTTAGATTTTATTTCTATTTAAAAAATATTCTCTAAGATTAATTACTCTCTGATTTGAGCTTCCTCTAAATTCTAATCGAGGATCTTTCAGTTCCTCTATAAAAGGACCGTCTACTACTACATCAATTACATCAATGTACGAACTAAGTAATTCCTCAACGTCCTCGATTAAATAACCCGTCCAAATCCAAACAGTCTTAGCTGGATACTTCTCTTTAAATTCTCTGACTAGCTGTAGTACTTCATCTCTATTGTTCGGATGAAGCGGCTCACCTCCTAGTACACTAAGTCCTGCTATGTGATTCGGCTCTGCGAAAAGGAAGATGAGATTTTTAGTATCCTCAGTAAAAGGTACACCTGCATTAAAATCTTTCGCAGTAGTATTAAAGCAACCTGGACAGTTAAACTCACAGCCTTGTACAAATAAAGAAACTCGACAGCCAGGGCCATTTGTTATATCAAGCTGTTTAATTATATTAAAATTCATTTAATAATTTCCTTCGTAAGTATGGCAATCCAAGTGGACATATCTATCTCGGATTTCTTCAGTTCTTCCTTGATTCCAATATTGACTTCCGATATAGCCGCAAGTTCTTCTAGCGACATTCATAGTAGATTGATCCGTGTTACCGCAATTAGGACACTTCCAAATTAGTTTACCATGCTCGTCTTCCTCAATTAGAATTTCACGATCCCAGCCGCACTTCTGACAGTAATCAGATTTCGTATTAAGTTCAGCATACATGATATTATCGTAAATATACTGGATTACTGTAATAACTGCCTCTAGATTATTTTCTAGATTAGCACTCTCTATATAACTGATTGCGCCGCCTGAAGAAAGCTGCTGAAATTTACTTTCCACTCTAAGCTTCTCAAAAGGATCGATACATTTCTCTACATGCACATGGTAACTATTTGTAATATAGTTCTTATCCGAGACTCCGGGAATTTCGCCATGACGCTTTTGCAGACTCTTAGCAAACTTATAAGTAGTACTTTCTAGAGGAGTTCCGTAGATTCCAAACCCTAGGTAAAGTTCTTCATTCCACTTGGCACACTTATCATTCATATGCTGCATAATCTCCAGTCCCAGAGCTTGACCTTCTTCAGTTAGTAAGTCCTTACCAATCAATTCTACTACGCATTCCCAAAGTCCTGCGTACCCTAGGCTGATAGTTGAGTAGCCTCCAGTAAGAAGCTCATCAATAGTCTCGCCTTTCTTTAGTCTAGCGATCGCTCCATGCTGCCAAAGGATCGGTGCCACATCACTTACTGTTCCCTTTAGTCGATCATAGCGACAAAGAAGAGCTTGGTGACAGAGTTCAAGCACCTCATCGAAGTTCTTCCAGAAGCTGCTAAGGTCTTTAGCATAATTATCACCATCTGCACCGCAAGCAACATCAGGAAGGTTTACTGTAACAACTCCTTTATTAAATCTAGAGTAGTAAAGCTTGTTGTACTCCAGCTCAATAGTTACTTTATTATTTTTCTTTTCCAAAAATTTTACTTTGCAAGGATAAGTTACTCTATTAACTAATTCCTTGTTTATGTATATGTCCCTAGCGGGATAAATTCTATCTTCTACAATCTCGTGACCCTCAGAGATTAACTGATTCCATAAATCTATTGATTTCATTCAGCTGTTCCTCGCTTCTTAAATTCTTTATCTTCTTAAACAAGTCTAAGGACTCTTGTAATTTACCGTACTTTCTAAATGATTCTGGTGTTCGACCAAACAGTTCTTTAAACTCATCTCGCCAACGTTTTGAAGTTTCCTTATTAGTTTGAATATTCTTAAGCTTAATTTCTTCTAACCTTTGTTTACCATACTCAGTCTGGTTAAAAGCTTTTCTGCTTTGACCTGCTTTCTCATAGATTGCGGTTTTTTCTTCAGCAGTCATATTCTCATGACGTTCACGACATTGCTGTTGCCACTTAGCTAACTCGACCGGGTCTTCTAAACGCTTCTTATTGCCAAGACCACCAGACATAGCATTAAGCTTTTTCTGCTCATCTGTTAAAATACTATTTACATAAGCCCAGCTGCCTACTCCGCCTTCGGCAAGGTTTAAACATAGGTCACCAAGCTCTAGTTGTTTACGCTGTACCAAGAAATATTCTGCTTGATTTAATGCTTCTTCGCTATCATAGTAATTTAAAA
>JAEIGA010013404.1_pt1 | contig 12478 bp, 7 predicted proteins | sample 9270691 | NCBI WGS metagenome assembly JAEIGA01 (sample SAMN17057246, study PRJNA624740) | gut metagenome | biome: biome; isolation source: fecal sample | host: Bos grunniens | place: China: Xizang | collected 2019
AATGTAACAGGCTATTCAAGAATGAAACCAGAAGATGTCCATGTACAGAATTCACCATTCTGATCATAGACAAGACAGCCCTCGAGATCTTCACGCGAAGACAGGAACTCCATGGCCGCATCCAATCCGACCACCATGCAATAAGTAGCATAGGCGTCTGCAGATGTCGCATCAGGAGCAAGTACAGTAGCGCATAAAAGATTGTGATTCACCGGATAACCGGTACGAGGATCAATGGTGTGCGCATATTTCCTACCATCCTTGATATAATATTTCCTGTAATTTCCGGATGTCACCACACCATACGCACCCGACGGAATCCTGAAGATTCCCTGAAGGTCGGCGCCAAGTGTATTATTGCCGTCAACCGGCCTGTCGATACCTATCGCCCACGACTTTCCGGAAGGATTGCGACCGGCACAAAAAATCTCGCCTATATCCACCATCATGTCTTTAACCCCGAGGCTGTACAGATAATGTGCGACTACATCGCAGCTATATCCCTGGGCAATAGCGTTATAATTGAGTTTAGGAGCAGCCTTGTCATCGGCGGCCAGCAGTTCCATACCCGTCAACGTGCCGTCCTGTGCTGCCGCTCTGATATCTCTGGAAAGACGTTTCATTCCAGAGGATGCCAGGGTCTCCCTTACTTTCAGGTCATCCGGCATCTCCCCGCTCCTGAATCCGAACCCCCAGATGTCAAATAACGGTGCGGAAGCCACGTCGAGCACACCTTCCGTCTCATCATAAAATCCGTATGCCCTTTCATATATGTCGAGAAACAGGCTGTCCGGCTTTATCGTCACTCCGGCATTGAACGCACTCAGAAGAGAATTCCTGTTATATCCTGATAGTGAATTGTCTATGTTCTGCAGAATCGCATCGACCGAATCTCTTATGACTTCGGGGCTCTCCTTTATCAGTCCGTCCCTACCGTTAAGGTTGAATTTTACTGTATATGTTCCTCCCTGGGCATATCCTGAGAAGACCACATACCTGTCTTCCGGGGCACAGGACAGAAGAGCAAGCAGAAAAACTGCCAGAGTCATTAATTCCTTACAACGCATAGTTCACTGAAAATGATGCCTTATAGGCAAAGTATTTGTACAAAGGTAGCGGTTTTTCCAATTAAAATGACGATATTTGCAAGATTGTAATTCTAAACATATATGAATTTCCGAAAACTGATCTATATATCAGCCCTGATTCTGGCTGCAATCGCATGTAAGAAGGAAGAGGAGACACCCACCATTCCTTCATTGAACGGAACCCTTCTGATAGAAGGACTTCCGGAGTTCATTTCTCCCGGAGAGTCCGTGACCTTGACTCCCAAAGGAGCCGTGCATCCTGAGGGAAAAGAAATCAACTATACATGGAAGGTATCTCCGTCAATGCCCACATATGATTCTCTTCGTGTATTCGAGCACACATTCTCGGACACACTCAGGACATACACAGTCTACTGCAGCGCATATGCTGAAGGTTATTCAAGTCTGTCGGCAGTGACATACACGACAGCCGTAGCACCAGGTCCGAACGGTTCCATCCAGGGTATCAGATACAAGGACATTGCTGAAGATACTGTATACGTAAGACACATGCCGTATTATTACAAGACAATCGGCACGCAGACATGGACATTGAACAACATGGCGGTACGTAGCGGTGTTCCTTTCAGAGATGCGGACCTCATGTCTGAAGTATTCGGAAGATATTACAATTTTGCCGAAGCCAAGGCAGCATGCGACTCCCTTGACACTGACAGCCAGGACTGGGAGCTTCCAGGCATCGCAGACTGGGACGCCCTCGAGTCTTATATTTCAGGAAACCCTGCATACGGACTGACTATCACTGCAGCAATGACAGCACCTGCTACTTTCAACGGCACCGACATGTATGAATATTGGCCTGTAGTGGGAGACATCACCAATGGCAGCGGATTCTCGGCACTGACATCAGGTTATGCCAATACTGTAGCAAAGAGTTTCAGAGGAGAGCAGGAGTACGCAGTGTTCTGGACAGCTGATGAGGCGTCAGAGAATGAAGGATATTACAAGTATCTGATCATGGATCAGCCTGGTCTGTTTACAGGTAAAGGTGACAAGGCATCATTCGGAGCATCCGTAAGATGTATCAGAAAATAATCATCTCAGGTCGGTAACGATCCAGGATGAATCAAATACTGTACGAGGTCTGAAATCCTCGACAGAACGGACAGGGGTCAGTTTCATGGAACTGACCTCTATTTTTATCAATGTACCGTCAGAAAGTGATATTACCGCATTACGCAGAGAAAGATCAGAATCTGCAATCTCCACATTGAAATAATCTATATTGCCCTTCTTTTTAGGCTCCAATATATATAGGGTTGTACCCTGCTGGCTTAGTCTTCTGGACTCACGTACGGCAAACAGTTCCTTCATATGGACGAAAAGTACCGCAGGATTTGTCTGCAGCTGCACCTTCTCCCCGACTTCAGCAGGCTCTATCACGACCTCCTTATTGGCAGGATCCACCACCCATAAAGCAGAGGAGTCACAGTACATTTCCACACCGTTGCCTGCCATCTTCCACATATAGCCCTGACATTGAAGACGGCCCTGTCCGATATTGTTCACACCGGAAATCCTTAACGAATAGCTATAATCCAGCTCAAGACATGACTTGGACATCCTTTCAGACAGTCTGTCCAAAAGGCTCATATCCTGCGCAGAAAGAATCTGTGCTACAAACAAAAGTGCAACTGCAAAGAGTCTCATTTTCCAATCATCAATTCACAAAGTGTGAAAGGATTTCATCAAGCTCCATGATATTGGTCACAAGTACCTGACGAGGCTTCGAACCCTCCTGCGGGCCCACAATGCCTGCTGCTTCCAGCTGATCCATCACACGTCCTGCTCTTGCATATCCCATGCCCAGACGTCTCTGAAGATCAGATGTAGATCCACGCTGAGACGTAACAACCATTCTCGCAGCATCTTCAAACATAGGGTCGATATTCTGCATATCGATAGTACCGCCACCTGACTCGCCATCCTGGGACTCCGGAACAGGAAGATAATATGGTGTGCCATAGCACTGTTTCCATCCATTCTGGTCTCCGATGAACTTGGTCACCTTGTTGATTTCATTCATGCTTACAAGAGCACACTGTACACGCTCCATCTTGACACCGGCATAATAGAGCATATCTCCCTTACCGATGAGATTTTCTGCTCCGTTCGAGTCAAGAATTGTCCTTGAATCGGTGCTTGAAAGCACTCTGAAGGCGATTCGTGTAGGGAAGTTGGCCTTGATCAGACCAGTAATCACATTTACTGACGGACGCTGTGTAGCGATAATCACATGTATACCTGCAGCCCTACCCTTCTGCGCCAGACGGATGATCGCCGCCTCGATATTCTTGGCTGCTTTCTTCGCATCCTGGTTGGCTCCGCCCGACATGATAAGGTCAGCATACTCATCGATCACGACAACAAGATATGGAAGATACTTGTGTCCGTCTGTAGGAAGTAGATAACGGTCCTTATACTTCTCATTATAAAGCTTGAAATCATTGACTCCGGCTTTTGCAAGAAGGTTATAACGTTCATCCATCTCTATGCAGAGGGAATTGAGAACCTGCTCTGCCTGCTTTGGATTCTTGATGATTGCATTCTTCTTCTCCTCCTCTTCACTTGCCGCCATAGGAAGGACTGCAAGATAATGCTTGAGAAGAGAATTGTATGATGTAAACTCGACCATCTTAGGGTCAATGAACACAAATTTCAATTCAGAAGGATGCTTCGAGTAAAGCAGAGACGATATGATGACATTCAGTCCGACAGACTTACCCTGCTTTGTCGCACCTGCAACAAGGAGGTGCGGAGCATCTGTAAGGTCAAAGGTCTTGACCTCCTGGGTAATTGTATATCCTATGGCAATAGGCAGTTCTGCCTTGCTGTTGCGGAATGTCTCGCTGTTGAGCATGGACTTCAGCGGCACGATAGAAGGTGTCGTATTCGGCACCTCGATACCCACACTGTCAGGGAGCATCACGACACGTACGCCACTTACGCCCAAGGCCATTGCAATCTCTCTGTGCACAGTCTCGATTGATGCCACACGTACTCCTGGAGCCGGCACAATCTTATAAAGAGTGACAGTAGGTCCTACAACAGCAGTAACTCTGTCCACCTCGATTCTATAATTAAGGAGGGTCGCACGGATCCTGTTGTTATTTATATCCAGCTCCTGCTGGCTGACTTTATGCTGACCGTCCGCATAGTCCTTGAGAAGATCAAGCGGAGGGAACTCGAATCGCTCAAGCTCCTGGCGATTGTCAAAACGAGGAAGTTCTTCAGTCACAGGAGTCACAATCTCCTCGCCGCGGATCACTTCGATGCCACCTGCGTCAAGCTCATTGCATACCTCAGGACCACCAGCCGCTTCAGGCTCCATCACTGTCATTATTTCCGGCTCAACTTCAAGTTCCGGCTCAATTTCAATTATAGGATCCGGCTCAATGACAGGTTCCGGCAGGATATCTTCCTCAAATTCAGGCTCAGGCTCTGCCACCGGCTCGAAAACAGGCTCGCCTGCCACATTCTCTGCTTCAGGTTCAGAGGTTTCTTCCTCTTCACCCTTTGGAGAATATTCGCCTGCCAATGCAAACCATCCGGCAAACTTACGGTTCGACACAATAAGCCAGGCAACTGTAAGGACGATGAGCACGAGAGCCACTACAATCGCTCCGACCAGATTTATCATCCATCCGATGACAGCAGATCCGGCATCTCCGCCAAGTCCACCTCCGAAGAATGTATCCGATCCGAAGCAGACTGACACATAAGCAAGAAGCAATGAGGTCAGGAATGCTCCTGAAACCGTAACAAAGGTTGTCCGGAGCAATCCTATATGCCTGTTCCAGAAGAACAGCCTGTATGCAACAGCTCCCATAAGGAAAATCAATGCAAAACTTCCCAGACCGAAACATCTTGCCACAAGGAAATGACTCCACTTATAACCGATCTTACCTCCGAGATTGGCAACATCAACTGTCTTGTCCACCATTTCAGGGTGAGCAAGCAGACTCTGGTCCGTATCCCATGTGAAAAGATACGAAACGGTAGAAACGAGAGTAAACATCGTCAGCACAAAGACGGTCAATCCCGTATATTTCAAGACAGCCGATTTCTTTTCCGGTGTCAGCGAAGAAAAGAACGAGAAACTTCTTCGCTTCTCATTCTTTTTAGAGGTTTTTGTTCTTGCAGCCATTATTATTTATGATGCTGTTTTCTGTTTTTCTGATTATTCTTCTGTCTGAAATTCTTTCCCTGCTTTCCCTGCTGGTTACCAGGCCTTGAATGGTTGGAATTATTATCCATCCTGCCCAGCTGCATTCCCTCAGGAACCTTCACTCTACCGTCAGACAACTTCTCGATATCCTGGAAAATGGTCTCGTCAGATACTGTATCCTTGTTCCATATAAGATACTGCTGTCTCATATATATCGCCAGAGAACGTATCATAGAGGTCTTCACCTCGCCTTCTTCCTGCTCTGCAATCAGATCGATGATGCTTTCGATATTTCTTCCGTAATGGTTGGCCTTGATCGGCTTTTTCTGGATCGGCACAGGCAACGGGCGTTCCTGAAGCGACTCCGGCGCCGGCATAGGATATGGCGCATCCACGTCAAGATCAAATCCTGAAATTATGAACAGGTGGTCCCACAGCTTCTGCTCATAGTTCTCCTGAAGATGGACCGCCGGATTCAGGATCTCCATAACCTTGATCACGGCCTTTGCCTGCTCATTCCTCTTCTGTCTGTCCTCTATGGTCTTCAGATAATCGACCATCTTCTGCACATTTCGTCCATATTCCGGAATATAAAGTTTAACTCTTTCCGTGTTATATAGCAACTTGCAGGTATCCATTTCCTTATTTTCCATACAATCTGATTTTGTCAACTTGCAAATATAACATTATTCTTTGAAAGATGCCCCGACCTGGACCACTTCTCCGGTCTGGACATACCATAGAAATGCAGACACATCCTCATAACCCATACGGCGCCACAACTGCATGTATCTGTTCATCTGACGCTCATACCTTCTGTGGTGTTCTCCGAACTTATAGTCGACAATCACCACCTTGCCACCGGCCCTGACCACTCTATCCGGTCTGAACACCTGTCCGTCCGTATCTATCAGATTCACTTCATTCATCACCTCCTCAGGCTTTGCCCTGAACCATCCGTATTTCTCTACTTCTTTTATACGCGCACCGAGCATCTCCGATATCACTGAAACCTGGTCTTCAGCAATCTGTCCGTCATATAAAGCTTCCGTCACGGCAGACTCCAGATCCTCCGGAACGACCACAGTTGCAAGAATGTCGTGAAGGACTATACCTTTGATCCTGTTCGATGCATCTATTCCTGCTTCCCCCTCTTCCGAAAAGAAATCCAGAGAATCTGCAGAGAATTTCAGTCGTCCCCTCTCCCTGACATCGCATTCTTCGTCCCCCGGCTGAGGATTCAGCGGGATGGACGGATAACCGCCGCCTGCAGTAATGACGAACTGCTCGTCAGATGGTTCATCCTTCCTAAGCCTCTGGAAATCAGGCATCTCTCCATATGAAAAATGTTTCACGCCTTCTTCATCAGCTGATGTCAATGATGTCGTATAAGCATAGTTATACAGCATCTGGGAAAAATCTGTAAACTCAGCCGCAGCTCCGGCCTCTATAGCAGACAGAAGCTTGTTGGAAGGGGTCTTCGCAATGATATGCATGCCAAGAGCCGCCCTCGTCATAGCAACATAAATCGTGTTAATATTATCAACCTGCTGCAGAAAACGCTCTTTCCTGTAATGTTCTGCAAAGAGAGTGGACTCCGAGCTGCCTGACAGATTCACATCATACACTCCGTCTGCTACACCCGAAAGCACTGTTCCCTCCAGATCCGGCGCGCACCAATGACTGCCGGCCTTGTATAAGGTTATGTTTTCTGCAAACGGAAGAATCACATACGGAAAATCAAGACCTTTGGACTTATGAATGGTCATCACCCTTATACTGTTGCCTGACGACGGAGAACTGATCGAAGGATCCTCACCGTCCCAATATTTGAGAAAGCCTCTGAGGTTGTTGCCGTTTGAAGACACATAATCCTGCACACAATCCATAAAGGACTGGATATGGAGAATTTCTCCCTTCCATGATGCATCCGGATCATTCTCTTTCAGGCTGCGTATAAGAGATTCCGCCATATCTATAAGTGACGATCCTTCATCAGGAAGCTTTACGTCCAACGATTCGGCAAGATAGCTGCTTACGCTGTCTTCCGGATTCACCAGATATGACATAAGAGCGACAAGGCGTCTTACGGTGATGGAGTTCTTGACCTTGAGCGAATCATCAGTCACCACCGCATATCCATTATCTATCAGGCATGAAGCCACCTGTCCTCCAGATGCATTGCTTCTGACAAGGACAGCAATATCCGAAAGCTCCGCACCTGCCTCCATAGCCTGCTGAACGGCCTTAATGACTTCTCCGAGTTCGTTTTCCTTGCTGCAGAATGTAAGGCCAACATAACCTTTATCCGTATTGTTCCTTGCCACTTTCTGCTCCACGTCCGAATATATCTTCTGCATCGGGCCATTCTCACCATGACCCGACATGGCATCCAGAACCTGAGCAGAATATTTAAAGAATGTATTATTGAAGTTGACTACATTCGGAAGGCTTCTGTAGTTGGTGTCCAGCACCTCCTCTTCATGGCCGGCGAACTCATCAGGAATCTTCTGGTCAAGGAGTTTCCAGTCGGATCCTCTCCAACGATAAATACTCTGCTTGACATCACCTACGATGAGACTCTCCCCTCCCTGGGACTCACTGTTGTGCAACAGAGGGCTGAAGTTCGTCCACTGCACGTCCGATGTGTCCTGAAACTCATCCAGAAGGAAATGGTCGAACCTTACTCCAAGTTTCTCATAGACAAACGGAGCATCCGATCCATCGATTATGTCACGGAGAATCGTGTTGGAATCCTCGATGCAAAGGACGTTCTTTTCCTTCATCAGTTCGTTGAAAGTCTGTCTCAGCTCACTTGCGACTCCCAGTCCATAGATCTGTCCGTCAAGAATACGGGCAGTATTGAAAAGAGCATACTCCTTGCCCCACAGGTCACAAAAATCCTCGAGAGGAGCCTCAAGAAACGGATATACAAGAGGTAACAGCTTGGCCGCCTTAGCCTTTGCAAACCACGCATCGCTATCTTTTGCCTTGGACATGAAGGTCTCCTTCGGCGCATCGATCTGATCATTGTCACCAAGCTCGTCATATATATAGAGAGCTTTCAGAAAGCCTCTGTTACTGTCTTCAGCTTTCACACCGGCAGTTTCCAGCACATGAAGGGCCTTTCTTGCCCGGGACTTCACCTCGGCACGGAAAGAATTCATCACCTCTCTGCAGCTGCGACGTACAGCCATAAGGCTTTCTATCGAATAAGCCTCATCTTCATTGATCCCGGCCTTTTCAAGTTCAGCCTGTCTCTGAGCAGACTTCAATCTCACTGCCATACCGGAAAGATTGGCATCAAGACTATATCGTCCACCCTGCTCGATCTGTTCCAGCACATTGGTGGTCAGCCATGACAACAGGCTGCCGCTGTCCTCTGTAAGCGAGTCCAGAAGACGGTCGACACTTTCAGCAACAAGAGAATCCTTGTCAAGTTCCACCTGATAAGAAGCGAACTGACCTATCTCACGGGAAAATGCCTTCAGAGTCTGCTGGAAGAACTTGTCGATGGTGCTTACAGCAAAGGCACTATAGTCATGAAGAATATCATGAAGCACACGTCTGGCTTTCTCCTGCATCAGATCTGCAGAAGGAAAGACAGCTGGCACAAAATCCTTTTTATATGACGACTTATGAGGATCTGTCGCCATTATATGCAATTCCTTCAGGATACGGCTCTTCATCTCGTCAGTGGCCTTGTTGGTAAAGGTCACCGCAAGTATGTGTCTGTACGCATAACGGTCTTCGTTACGCAACAGCAGACTTATGTATGTCCTTGTCAGGCTATATGTCTTGCCTGAGCCCGCAGAGGCTTTCATTATCTTCAGCATATCCTATCTCCCGCAAATATTCTTGAAATCACAATAAGTACACACACCCTCATCAGAGGTCCGTCTGAAAGGTCTCTCCGGATCACGCATTTCATCCAGCAGAAGTTTCAGCCGCTCCGATACCGCATCAAAGAACTTCACATTCATCGGAACAGTCTTAGGAACATCCTTGAACAGCTTCGCTGTAGAATACACACTGTTGCATATCTTCCTGCCTTGGACAAGGTCATACTTACCCAGCAGCAAGTCATAGATATAGAACTGCAATGCAATCTTCGGACGCTCAGCAACATCCTTGGCAAAGATCTTTTTTGCGATATCTTCAGCATTACCGTCATGTATGTCCTCATCATCCTCAAGGACTTTTCCAGTCTTATAATCCACAATTCTGGCCTGCCCTGGCTGGAAACTGTCGATACGGTCGATGAATCCCTTGAGTCTCTGACCATGAAATTCTCCGTACACCGGCATCTCCCTTCCTAATATCTCAAAGGATTCATGACCTCCTGTCTGAAGAAGTTCAAGATCCCTCTCAAGAGTCCTTACCACATATTTTACTATGACATCTGCCACCACAAGGTTACGTCCGCTTACCTCAACCGTCTTCAGCTGACTTACTATCAAGGCTTTTACCTTCTCCCTGATCCTGTCCTCCCTCTGCAGCCATGATTTTATATACTCCTGGCTGATATGAGTTAGTCTGGACGGAAGCATGCTTTCATTTTTTCCGGCATGATCAAACTCAAAGTCTGCGTCCATGGCCTCCTCTGCCGTATATATTGCACGCATCACATCGTGGAATACGGTTCCGAACATGCCGTAATCCAAAGCCTCCGTCACCTCCTCCTCGACCTGAAGACCTTTTAAGGTGGCATAGTAGAATTTCGCCTCACATGACAGATAGTTCTGAATCGCCGTGGCAGAAAGCACGGTCTGCCCTATCTTCTCAATATCTTCCTGAGTCTTTTTCACTTCAGGAACATCGACCGTACCCATATCTCCGGTATTTACCACATATCTTCTGACCGGAACTCCGAAATGGTACTCCAGCTGCTTGATATATCTGCTTTCCTCTCCCGACTTCAGACCTTCGGTACGGGAATCCACCAGCATCCAGACATTCTCTGCCCGGGATATCACTCTGTAAAAATAATAAGCCCACACAGCATCCTGATATTCATACGTAGGAAGTCCGAAACCCTTCCTGAGCTCAGGAGGTATGAAGGAAGAGCTGACGCTGCGTCTCGGGAAAAGGCCTTCGTTGGCCGACATTATCACAAGGTTGCGGAAATCCAGAGCACGCATCTCCAGCGGTCCCATTATCTGGAGTCCCTTGAGCGGTTCTCCCCTGAACGGCACCGAAACGGCTCCAAGTATCTGTGACAGCAATCTTATATATGTAAGAGGGAGCACCTCAAGAGAATGCCCCTGGAGCAGATTCACGCATCTGTAATATTCTTTTGCATATTCCAGCTCCAGCGCCATCTCAGGATCGTCAGCCACCGCCGGCGCGATGGCACGTATCACGGTCTTCTGATACTCTGCGAATTCATGTATCTGTTCCTTGTCCCTGCTCTTAGGATCTGTCACCACCGGACGGAATATGACATCCATCAGTTCAGTACCCTGAAGCTCTGACAATGGAATATAATATTTTGCCGACTCCTTTACCTTTCTGATCAGTTCCTTCGAGTCATCATCCGCCGCACACTTGAAAAGAGGATTGGAGAACAGGTCCCAGACATGTTTATGATAGAAAAGCCATCCTCCCTTACGATTGACAGCATGCATCTGAACCGTAGCGATATCTGACATCATGGAAAACAGCAGGCTCCCCTTCATCGGAAGACCCATTGTCACATTGATATCCCGGACAGACTCAGGTATGGAATTCAGAACAGAAGAAAGCAGACCTTCATCCGGCAATATCACCGCAGAGTCCTCGCTTGACCTGATTATATCAGGAAGTAATTTCGCCTGACCCGCAGCAGACGCAACGCTGATTACATTCACCTCAGGAAGAGTCACCCCGTCCGGATCCCACTCAGCAGCCTGAGGAAACTCCAGCACATTGTCTGACATGAAGAATGAAGACCTGTTCTGAGGGTCCTTTATCATATCACCCGAATAGTCCCAGCAGAATTCTGCCTTAGAGGCATCCCTGAGCTTTCTCAGGAGAGTCTTCTCACACTCATTCAAGGCATTCAGCCCTACAAATACGAATGAGCAGCCGTCACGGAATACACCCTTGAACACATCCTCGGCAGATTCCGTCTTGAGTCTCTGGGCAAGCCCTCTATACACCATGCCCTCATAGGCCATTCCCTTGGATGAAAGCCTTTCATTAAACTGGACATATAACGGATATAGAATGTTCCATATCTGAAGAAAGCGTCCCTTCACATCAGGATTGTCCGTATCCAGATCGACCGTCAGTCTTCCCGAGACATCATTGAAATGACTTATGAATCCTTCAATGGCCTTTCTCTGAGTCTGAGTAAGGTATGAGAAATTATCCTGGAGCTGTTTGTAATCCGCCACATTTGTAAAAAGCTGGACGGGCTCGACCAGATACTTGTCCACATCATTGAAGTCCCCCAAAATAATATCTCCCCAGAAAATGAACTCATCCAAGGACTCGGCCTTCGGATTGAGACTGCGATAGCATTCATACAGTTCCAGAAGCTGAGTCACACGGTCGACCTGCCTGCATCCCCCCACCTTGAAATAAAGGTCGTTGATGGTAAACATATATGGAGATATCAATGGCTTCGGATCAAGACCTGCCTTCTGAGCATCGGCAACAGCTTCCGAAAGCCATTTCATGAAAAATACCATGGAACGCCTGTTCGGAAAGACAAAGCATCGTCTTTCTATATCTCCTTTATTATAATAGTGTTCTGCAACCTGCTTGAGGAAGGGCTTCATATCTTCTGAATTTTCTACAAAGATAACATTAGAAATTGCCAAACTGCGGCACAACAAAAAAAATTAAAAAGTTTTGCGAAAATATTTGGAAGTATAGATTTTTTATCTACCTTTGCAATGTGATTAATTTAGAATTATTCAAAATTAAAAATATAAACACTTAAAATTTTACAGCTATGACAAAGAAATTCAGATGCCTCGTTTGCGGTTATATTCATGAAGGTGAAACTGCTCCTCAGGAGTGCCCATTGTGCCACGTAGGTCCGGAAGACTTCGAGGAACTTGCAGAAGTTCAGGGTGAACTGACATGGGCAGATGAGCACAAGATCGGCTCAGCAAAGAATGTAGATCCGGAGATTCTCAAGGGACTTCGCGACCACTTCAACGGAGAGTGCTCTGAGGTAGGAATGTATCTTGCGATGAGCCGTCAGGCAGAC
>JAEIGA010013405.1_pt1 | contig 12478 bp, 11 predicted proteins | sample 9270691 | NCBI WGS metagenome assembly JAEIGA01 (sample SAMN17057246, study PRJNA624740) | gut metagenome | biome: biome; isolation source: fecal sample | host: Bos grunniens | place: China: Xizang | collected 2019
CTTCCGTCGGCTCCGACGAAGAGTATTTCTGTCTCAGGGTTCAGTTCCTTCAGCTTGTCAGCAATAGACAAAGCTGGGAAAATATGTCCTCCAGTGCCGCCACCACTGATGATTGCGCGGATCTTTCTATACTTCATGACTAGCGTTGTTAGCCTGACGGCTGATTGACAGTATGATTCCGAATGCTATACAGAATACAAGGAACGCGCTTGAACCATGGCTTATCAGCGGCAGTGTCTGTCCTGTCATAGGTCCGATGTCTACGTTGACGAGGATATGCAGGAATGCCTGACCTGATATCAGTACAGCAAGTCCTCCGATGGCGTATTTCTCGAATTCGTTTTCGCATGTGCTTGCTATTATCGAACTTCTGGCAAGAAGACTCACATATAGGAATATTACAAATATGCCTCCGATAAGTCCGTATTCCTCGATCAGGAAGCTGAACATGTAGTCTCCGTATATGTTGTCGACCTTGTATTTCTGTGTGCTGTTTCCGATGCCTTTTCCTAAAAGCTTTCCTTCGTGTACGGCCACTTTTGCTGACTCTGGCTGTCTGATCTCGTCCAGCATGTTGTAATATGCATCACCTTCGAGTCTTTCCAGACTGTCCATGTCGTAGTCAGTCATCAGTCGGCTCATGAAGGTTCCGGCTCTTTGACAGTATTTTCCGTCACTCATGTAGTATATACCGATCATGAGGCCAATACAGCATGCTCCGACGACTCCCGCCAAGGCAAGCTCCTTGATAGGCATGCCTCCGATTACCATCAGGGCCACGAGTACGAGGAATGTCAGGATAGAGCTGGATCCACTGCCGATAAACAGCATCGCTACGACTATCAGAGCCGGTATATAAACGTAGATCACTCTTTTCCAGACAGTCTTCTTGAGGCGCTTAAGCTTAGGGTGCTTTTTTGCCAGCCAGTTCGCCAGACTCAGAGTCTCGGTCTTTCTTTTCTCCTTTCTAGCCTGCTTGTCTTCATTGATGGCTGTCATCGCCCATGCGAGGTACATGACCATAGCAACCTTCACGACTTCGAAAGCGTGGATCTGCATACCGAGGAATGAGAAGGTTCTTGTCGCTCCGTTGATTGTTTCCGTACGGATGAATCCAAGGTTGACCTTCAGCATAAGCATAGTCAGCATCACGAACGATACGATGAACCCGATCTGTGAGAGATACTTCAGCCATTTGATCTTGAAATGGTAAAGCAACGTTATCAGACCGACTCCGAGCAGTGCTACCACACCGTGATCCTTCATGGTGTCAAGACGTGATTCTTGTGAAGGAAGGAGAGGGGTGGATGAGAAAATCGCCAGGAACGAAATGAGGAACAGAAGGAGGACAATGATCAGAATGACCTTGTCTCCCTTAAGATTCAGCATCTTGTGCCATGTCTCTTTAATTCTGTTGCCGAATGATATGTTCTCTTCCATTATAACCTCCTTACAGCTTCCTTGAACTGTCTTCCTCTGTCCTCGTAGTTCTTGAATAAGTCAAAGCTTGCGCAGCATGGAGAAAGGAGCACTACATCTCCGCTCTCAGCGAGCTCGCTTGCCAGCTTTACTGCGTCCTGTGCCGATGTCACATCGTGAATCTCCGGAACAACGTCGCCGAAGGACTCATGGAACTTCGCATTGTCCAGACCCATGCAGATCATCGCCTTTACCTTCTCCTGTGCCAGCGGAATAAGGCTGCTGTAATCGTTGCCTTTGTCAGTGCCGCCTACGATCCACACTACTGGTCTTGTCTGGCACTCGAGTGCATACCATGCTGAGTCTACGTTTGTTGCCTTCGAGTCGTTGATGTAAAGTACATCCTTGATGCTGAGTACTTTTTCGAGTCTGTGCTCAACTGCCTCAAAAGTCGCAAGACCTTCGCGGATGGCTTCATTATCAATGTCCATGACCTTAGCTGCGATTGCTGCTGCCATAGAATTATATACGTTGTGTCTTCCTCCGAGCGCAAGTTCCTGAAGGTACATGTCGCACTCTTCTTCCTTGTAGCGGACTATCATTCTGTCGCCCTGTACGAAGGCTCCCTGACTTACCTCCTCCTTCTGGGTGAACGGAAGTTTCTGTGCCTTCATCACGATCTGGTCAAGATGCTTGATCGTGATCTCGTCGTCAGAGCAGAAGATGAAGCAGTCCTCGCTTGACATATTGCGTGTGATGCGGAACTTTGACTTAACGTAGTTCTCCATCTTGTAATCGTATCTGTCAAGGTGGTCCGGAGTGATGTTGGTGATGATAGCGATATCTGCCTTGAAGTCGTAAACGTTGTCAAGTTGGAAACTGCTGAGCTCAAGCACATAGATATCGTGCTGCTCCGTAGCTACCTGGTATGCATAGCTCTTTCCGATGTTTCCGCCGAGACCCACGTTGAGGCCTGCGTTCTTGAGCAGGTGATAGATCAGGGAAGTGGTTGTAGTCTTACCGTTGCTTCCTGTGATGCATACCTTCTTTGCGGAGTCATATCTTCCCGCGAACTCGATCTCCGAGATCACGTTGATGCCACCCTCGATGATTTTCTTCACCATCGGTGCCGTAGATGGGATGCCTGGACTCTTGATGACCTCATCTGCGTTGAGGATAAGCTCCTCCGAGTGCTTGCCCTGCTCATACGGAATATCCCACTCCTGGAGCATGGCTGCATACTTCTCGGAAATATTTCCCATATCCGAGAGGAATACGTCGAATCCCTTTGTCTTTGCGAGGACTGCGGAACCTACTCCGCTTTCGCCTCCACCTAATACTACTACTCTTGACATGACTACGAATTATCTAACCTTAAGCAATGCTATCGTTACGACCGCGAGTATCATTCCCACGATCCAGAATCTTGTTACAATCTTGGCCTCTGGAAGAGCCTTTGCCGGTCTTTTCAGCAGGCATGGAATGCCTTCCTTCTGGTAGTGGTGGTGGAGTGGAGCCATCTTGAAGATCCTTCGTCCCTCACCGTACTTCTTTTTTGTATATTTGAAATAGAATCTCTGCATAAGCACCGATACGCTCTCTGCAAAGAAGATTCCGCAAAGTATCGGGATGAGCAGTTCCTTTCTGATCAGAACAGCTGTCACGCCGATGATGCCTCCGAGCATGAGGCTTCCTGTGTCGCCCATGAACACCTGTGCAGGGTATGTGTTGTACCACAGGAATCCGATAAGTGCTCCGACAAGTGCGGACATGAATACAGCGACTTCACCGCTGCCTGGAATGTACATGATGTTGAGGTAGTCAGCGTTTACGATGTTACCTCCAAGCCATGCGAAGATTCCCAGGACGACTCCTACGATTGCGGAGGTTCCTGCTGCAAGACCGTCCATACCGTCTGTCAGGTTCACTCCGTTCGAACATGCCGTAATGACGACGATGATCATCAGTACATAGATTGCCCATTTGCAGTACCATCCCCATGTTCCCTTGAATGGCGACAGCCACTTGTAGTCGAATTCGTGGCTCTTCACGAACGGAATGGTTGTCTTTGTACTCTTGACCATATCCATGCTTTCGGCCTGGCTTTCCTGATGTCCTTCCACCTGCTCCGATATTGCGACGGCATTGTCCTCAGCCGGCACATTCTCTCTGACGACGATCTGGTCACTGAAGCATACTGCAAGACCGATTGCGAGCGCCATGAGGCCCTGTCCTGCGAGCTTTCCCTTTTCGCTCATGCCTTCCTTGTTCTTCTTGAAGACCTTGATGTAGTCGTCTGCAAAGCCGATCAGGAAGAACCATGTCGTGCTGACAAGCAGCAGGATGGTGTAGATGTTTGTAAGGTCGGCGAAAAGCAGAACAGGAATCACTATTGAAATGAAGATGATGATACCTCCCATGGTAGGAGTGCCTTTCTTCTGCATCTGGCCCTCAAGGCCGAGGTCTCGGATAGTCTCACCGATCTGCTTCTTCTGCAGCCATGAAATGATCCTTCTTCCTGCGAAGATCGAAATCAGCAAGGCGGCAGTGAATGAAATGATGGCCCTGAAGGACAGGTACTGGAACAGTCCCTGTCCTGGAAGATCCAGGTCCTTGAGCGCGTCTAAAAGGTGGTATATCATCTTATCTCGTTAAATATTTCAGTTACTATCTCTTTCTCGTCAAAATGTGTTTTTTCGGTACCGATGATCTGGTAGGTCTCGTGGCCTTTACCGGCAAGGAGTATCGTCGCTCCTTCGTCTGCGATCATGATGGCTGTCCTTATTGCCTGTTCTCTGTCTTCAATGAACAGTGACTTTGCCTTGCCGCCTGTGTCCATTCCTGCCTTGATGTCGGCCATGATGTCCGCTGTCTTTTCTGTGCGGCTGTTGTCCGAAGTCACGATTATCCTGTCGGCCATCTTCTGTGCGATCTTTCCCATCTCAGGCCTCTTGGTCTTGTCTCTGTCACCGCCGCATCCGAATACGCATATCAGCTGTCTTTCCGGAGCGATCTCCCTAAGGGTCTTGAGCACATTCTCAAGTGCGTCAGGTGTGTGGGCATAATCAATGATCACGGAAATATCTTTCGGACCGTTGATGTTCTCCAGCCTTCCTGGTGCTGGTGCCAAGGTGCTCATGGCTGTAAGCACTTCTTCAGGATCTGTTCCCAATGCTACTGCCGTAGTGTAAATCGCAAGCAGGTTGTACGCGTTGTGCATGCCTATCAGTCTGCACCATGCCTCTCTGCCGTCTATCTTTACAAGCATGCCGTCGAAGCTCTGCTCCATGACCTTGCATGTGTGGTCAGCGATGCTCTTGCATGAGTAAGTCACAGTCTTTGCCTTTGTGTTCTGCAACATCACCATTCCGTTTCTGTCGTCGATGTTGGTGATCGCATATGCGTCTGCCGGCAATGTGTCAAAGAACAGTTTCTTGCATCTGAGGTACTCTGCAAATGTCTTGTGATAGTCCAGATGGTCATGGGTGAGGTTCGAGAAGATTCCTGCCTTGAACTTCAATCCGTCGACTCTTGACTGCTCGACTCCGATAGAACTTACCTCCATGAAGCAGTATTCACATCCTGCATCTACCATATCAGCAAGCATCGAGTTGATTGTGATCGGGTCAGATGTCGTGTTGACTGCTTCCGTGCCCTTTGTGCCCACATAGTTGGCGATGGTTGAAAGCAGACCGCAGTTATACCCGAGCGCCATGAACATCCTGTAAAGCAGTGTCACGGTAGTCGTCTTGCCGTTTGTGCCGGTAATTCCGACAAGGGTCAGCTTCTCAGAAGGGTTGCCGTAGAAGTTTGCGGCAACAAGTGCCAATGCTTTCCTTGTAGAGTCAACCTTGATCAGTGCGATACCTTCCTCGAGTATCTCATGTCTTTGATTTTCAATGGCTTGCTCATTCTCGTAGATGACTGCTCTAGCTCCTTTGCCGATAGCTCTGGATATGTATTCGTGTCCGTCATAAGCAAAACCCTTGACAGCCACGAAAAGCGACCCGCGGGTCACTTTCCTGGAATCGCTGCAAATAGCATCTATTTCCGCTGCTCCATCTCCGACGGTGTATGTGCCGCCGATATTGCGTATGATCTTGTCGAGTCTCATTCGAGCACTATTTTAATAGTTTGTCCTTTTTTTGCTGTGGCACCTGCTGCAGGTATCTGCTTGTGTACGTGGCCCATGCCCGAGTATTCGCATATATATCCGCAGTTTTCAATTGTGTAAATTGCGTCTGTAAGTCCCATGCCGGTGACATCCGGTACCGGTGAACCTTCAGTGCGGTCAGTGGATATGTTTCTGGCCTTCATCTCAGGGATGTTTCCATCCGCTTCGATCTCTTCGCTCCATTCAGTCTCATATGACCAGACTCCATCGACGATATCTTTGAATGTCGCAGCCGGGGCCGCTCCTCCATATACATTCACTCCCGAATCAAGCAGTCCGGTATATGTCACTACGATTGCAGTGTATTTCGGCTTTTCGGCTGGGAAGAATCCTACGAATGTTCCCTGATGCTTCTTTCTTCCGTTGATGTCCACATACGGATCCCCGCTGCCTTTCTGCTCTGCCGGTGTGAGGTACATTCTGGCTGTTCCGGTCTTTCCGGCAACTGTACATCTCGCGTTTTTCAGTACTGTGGCCGTTCCGTCTGATGTTACTCTCTTGAGGGCTCTGACCAGTGTGTCCGCAGTTGCTTCCGAACATATCGAGTTGAGGAGCACAGGGTCGTTGATCTTCTCCGCAACACCTTCGCGCTCTATGCGCTCTACGATGTATGGCTTCATCATCTTGCCTCCGTTCGCAATGGCATTATAGAATGTAGCGACCTGTAGTGGTGTGACCTTCACAGAGTATCCGATAGCAGATGAAATCAAGCTTGTCCTGCTCCAGCCGGATTCGCTCGGATCCGGGATGCTTGGCTTTCCGCTTCCTCTCTCGGTGAGTTCGAAATCGAAGTTGGCGCCGAGGTTATATGAGTGCAGGCGGCTGGTGAACTCTTCAGGATTCTCGCCGTAATGATTCTTTACCAGACGACGGAATACATAATTTGAAGAAATCTGGAATCCATGGATTACCGATATCGTGTTTTCTCCAGTCCTGTTCTCGTAGTTCACGATGTATTGGTCCTGCGCGACTTCATTCAGCGGGTACTCCTCCATGATACCTCTTTTGGTAGGAATCCTTGTCTCGAGTCCCACCTTTCTGTCCTCAAGCAAGGTAGTCAGCGTTACAGCCTTGAATACCGATCCAGGCTCACCTGGACGTCCTGCTGCCATGTTGAATGTCTCGGTAAAATTTCCGAGGCTGTCCTTCTGGAGGTTGACCATAGCTCTGATAGCTCCGGTTTCCACGTCCATGATGACCACGCATCCTTCCTTGATGTATTGGCTCGCGGTCATATGCTTTCTCAAGGCCTTGTCCGCGATGTCCTGCATGTTGATGTCAAGGGTAGTGATGATATCCGCTCCGTCCTGAGCTGATATGTATGTACTGTCCTTGTCCTCGATGCTGTTCCATTTGTCGGTCTTCTTTGTCCATGCGATTCCTTTAGTTCCATGGAGAAGATAATGGTATTTACCCTCGATTCCGACGTGTATGGCGCTGGTGTCATCGTTATGTTTCACATAGCCTATCACTCGCCTTGCAAGTCCTCCGTAAGGATAGAGGCGCTTGTCTACCTTTTCAACGATGAGACCTCCCTTGTGTTTAGGGAGGTTGAAAAGCGGTAGTTCCTGAAGTTCCAGAAGTACTCCGTGATCTATGTTTCTTGCGATGGTTACGTATCGTTTCTTTTCTGTCCTGCTCTTGCGGATCAGGTTCCAATAATAAAGAGAGTCTTTATCTGGCTCCTGGAGTGTTCTTGCCAGTCCGCCAGACAGCAGCTGGGCTTTTTCTAGCCATTCTGCCTCCGCTTTCTGGCCCTTCTCTCCGTTCTGGTCGTTGTGTTCCTTCTGGACGTAGCAGTCCATGCGGATATTGTATAGAGGAGTCGAGATTGCAAGCAGTCTTCCGTTATGGTCCATGATGGAGCCTCTTTTCGGCTCTATGATTTCTTTCTGCTTAGCAGGCTTGAAGTCCTTTACGAACTTCGGATTAGGCTCCCATATATATTGTAGGTATATGATCTTGACTGCAATGAGGAACGAAAAGGCAAGGAAGATCACACGGAGATGCATGAGAACTCGGCTAGGCTTGTTCTTCTCCTTTTCTTTGCGTGTTTCAATATCTGTCTTTGCCATCTTCGTTTAGTCTGTTATGATTGTTTCTGCGGGTTTCACCGGGGCACTCAACTGGGAACCTTTCTGCTCGAGCATCTCTTCTACTGTGCTTATTCTGCCCATCTTGACGAACTGGTAGGTCTTCTGTGCGTGGTATATCCTGTAGTTTTCCAGGGTGACCTTGTTCTTCTCGACCTCTGCCATTACCTGCTCGATCCTGTAGTTCATGAAAATGTTGATCCATCCGAGAACGAAAAGCACGAGGATGTAAGGAAGCAGTCGGTCCACGCCCAGCAGAATCAGAAGATTTCCGCTGAGCAGTGCCTTGTAGAGTTTCTCTACCGTAATCTTTTCCTTTTGTGTTTCAGTTCCCATCGGTTATAGGCTCTTTTCTGCTATTCTAAGTTTTGCGCTGCGCGCTCTTGTGTTTGATGCGATTTCTTCCTCTTGCGGAAGTATCGGTTTTCGGTTGACCGCTTTGAGCGGTGCAGTTGCATTGCCGTAGAAGTCTTTCTCGACTTTTCCCTCGATGTTGCCGGCCTTGATAAAGTTCTTGACCATCCTGTCCTCGAGCGAGTGGTATGTTATGATCACGAGCTTTCCTCCTGGCTTCAGGGACTTCGCGGCACCGATGAGGAACTTCTCCAATGACTTCATCTCCTGGTTGACCTCAATTCTGAGGGCCTGGTAGACTTTTGCGAGGAACTTGTGCTCTGCAAATTTCGGGAGGACACTTTCGATCGCTTTGCCGAGTTCGCCTGTCGTGTTGATAGGGGAAATCTCTCTTGCCTTGCAGATCAGCTGCGCTATCTTTCTGCTGTTGTCGACTTCGCCGTAGAGTCTCAGAATCTTTTCGATGTCCTCCATGCTGTAGCCGTTGACGATATCGGCTGCGGTGGTCTGAGCCTCCTGGTTCATCCTCATGTCCAGCGGAGCTTCGTATCTGAAAGAGAACCCTCTCTCAGCTGTGTCGAACTGGTGGGACGAGACTCCGAGGTCGGCAAGTATGCCGTCGATTCCGTCTTTGTATCCCTGGTGGATGATATGGTTCTGAATCCATCTGAAATCACTTCTTATCAGCGTCAGACGGTCATCATCAGGTTTGTTCGCTATTGCGTCGCTGTCTCGGTCAAACGAGATGACGCGTCCCTCCGGATCAATCCTTCTGAGGATTTCCGAAGTGTGTCCACCTCCACCGAAGGTGGCGTCAGCATATATTCCTTTAGGGGAGCCGATCAAAGCGGAAATGCTTTCATCGAGCAGTACTGGGTTATGGTATTCGGACATTGCGGGCCTCCTTTTATTTCTTGAGTGCCAGGCTCTTACTCTTGGCCTTGTACAGGTCTTCCGGAAGCATGCTTCCTTCGACAGCCTCTTTAGCCCAAATCTCTACCTTGTAGCCAAGGCAGGAGAATACCACTTCCTTGACGATGCCGCACTTGTCGAGAAGTTCCTTCGGAATAGAGATTCTTCCGATTTTAGCGTCTGGAGTCGCCGATACCGTGTCGGCCATGAATGTTCTCCAGTACATCATGTCTTCTTCGTTGAACGGGATGTCGAGCTTCGATCGTACAGCGTCAGAGTAGGTTGTCCATTCCGGCATTGTGTACATCTCGAGGCAGTTGGAGTAGATATCTTTTCGGATGATGAGCGGGAGCTGGTCAGCAGGCACCGCATTCTTGATGGCAGAGGGAATCACAACTCTTCCCTTGTCATCGATCTTTGCGCTGTATGTGCCGAAAACTCCTGTCATTTTTCCACTTTGATAAATGTTCTGCAAAAATAAAAATATTTTTCCACTTTATTACATTTTCTTACATTTTTTTCCACCAAATTTTATTTACCTTTGCAATACACCAGAAACGACATACAGATGAATATAGCTAAAATATTGATTTCGAGTGCTTTATGTTTTGTGGCACTATGTGGAATATCCTCATGCGGAAATACGTCATCTTCCACCAATGAGGAGGTTGATGAGCTTCAGTTCGGCGAGCAGAAAGATGAGACGCATGTATTGGGTTTTGCCCCGGATTCATTGAGATGTGAGGAGAGAAAAGTAAAGTCCGGCCAGTTCTTCTCTACACTGCTCGGATCCCTTGGCATGACAGCCCAGGATGCCTACAATCTTACCCAGGCCTGTGACACGGTCTTTGATGTCAAGACCCTGAGGGTAGGCAACACTTACAAAGCATATTTTTCCGCTGCAGACCAGTTGGAATATCTTGTTTACGACCGTGACAGAAGGCATCAGGTTGTCTTTGATTGTACCGAGCCATACGACGTCTGGGTATATGAAAAACCAGTGGTCAGAAATGAAAGATATGCAGACGTGACAATCAATTCCTCTCTTTGGAATGATATGCTTGCAGCGGATGTTTCTCCGCTTTTAATCCTCAGTCTGTCAGATATTTATGCCTGGACGGTTGACTTCTTCGGACTCCAGAGGGGAGACCGTTTCAGAGTGCTTTATCAGGAGACTCTTTGCGACGGAGAAGTGGTCTCTGTCGACACTGTCAGATACGCTGTTTTCAGCCATTCGGGACAGGATTTCCCCGCGATCATGTATGACCAACAGGATGGTGGAAACCTTTGGTGGAACGAGAAGGGCGAGAGCATGAGGAAGGCATTCCTGAAGGCACCTCTCAAATTCTCAAGAATCAGTTCGGGCTTCTCGTACGCACGCAAGCACCCGGTAACTAGAAAGGTGCAGCCGCATACTGGAGTTGATTATGCCGCTCCGAAAGGCACCCCGGTAATGACCATTGGAGACGGTGTCATCACAAGCATGAAGTATGAAGGAGCCGGTGGAAATACAATCAGAATCCGTCATAATTCAGTCTATTCGACAGCCTACCTCCATCTCTCCGGATATGCAAAAGGATTGAAGGTCGGACAGCGTGTCCGCCAGGGCGATGTGATCGGATATGTCGGTTCAACCGGCCGTTCAACAGGTCCGCATCTCGACTTCCGCGTATGGAAAAACGGCACGCCGATCAATCCTCTCAAGATGGATTCTCCACCAGCAGAGCCATTGAAGAAGGAGAACATGGAGGCCTTCACTCAGGCATGGCAATCCTATCAGCATCAGATAGATATGATCCAAGCCCACTCCCACCTCCAATCCCTCTTTGAACTGCTGTAAGGCCTGGCGCTTAATCTGCTGCATATCAGTGTGTTATGGAAACCGCGTGCTCCCCAAAGGGAGCACGCGGTTTCCATAACGGCTTGCCTGTCAGGGCTTTGCCTGCCAGGGCTTTTGTTACTGTGCTATGAAGCGGTATACGATTTCTCCGGTCTGTCGTGCAGGTGCTGTAGGTGACTGTGAGAATCTTGATAGACGTGCAGCCCTGACAGCAAAATTGCGTAAGCACTGATCGGTAGATGATATGTCATCCTTGACCTCGGCTCCAATGACCATACCTTGAGGATTCACCACAATGATGACAGTGACCTCTCCTCCTGCGTAGCATCTATATGCCGGAATCGGCAGTTTGCTGGCCTTTCTGCCATCCAATGTATATGACAGCACGGACGGTCCACTATATGTCGATTCTGATCTGCTCTCGCTCTGCTTTCCGCTTCCCATATCCACTGTGTCGTCACTGTAGCTTTCCTCGAAAGCATTGCTCTGTCCGTTCTTAAGTTCCTGTGCCAGTCTCTCAGCATCCTTGTAAAGCTGCTCAGCGTCAGTTCCTCTGTCGTCTTTGAGAGGTCCGCCTCTGTCTACGGCAATGTTCCTGACAGGAGTAGAGCTGCCGGATATTTTTTCTTCCAGACGCTGTCTGATGGCATCAAGCTTAGCAATTTCCTTCTCCATCTCCTCCCTCTCCTCCATCTGTCTCTCTATCTCCTCCTGTTTTGAGAAGTCGATGATAAAGCTTTCCTCCCTGCGGACTGTTGCGTCGATCTGGTATAACAGCAACACAACAATCACCGTGAGATGAAATATCACGGTGATTAGAAGTCCTGCGTTATTTTCCCCTTTTCTGCTCAATGCAATTATTTGCTGTTTTGTGAAAGTGACTTTTCAATGGTTGCAGAAATAACATCGATCGCCACCCTGTTGTGGCCTCCCTGAGGGATGATGATATCAGCGTAACGCTTGCTAGGCTCGATGAACTGGAGATACATCGGCTTCACAGTCTTTGAGTATCTTTCGATGACCCACTCGACAGTCTTGCCTCTCTCCACGATGTCGCGTGCCATAACGCGCATCAGTCTGTCATCGTCATCCGCGTCCACGAAGATCTTGATGTCCATAAGCTCGCGGAGCTGAGAATCTGTGAAGATAAGAATGCCTTCCACAATGATCACATCTGCCGGTTTCACTCTGACGACTTCGTTCTTGGAACGGCCGCAAGTTATGTATGAATATACAGGTTGGTCCACTTCTTTGCCCTCTCTAAGCTCCTGAAGCTGAGCTCTAAGCAGTTCAAAGTCGATAGAGTCAGGGTGGTCAAAGTTGTGTACCCTTTTCTGCTCTTCAGTATAGTGGCTAAGGTCCTTGTAATATGAATCCTGTGGGATCACTACTACATTTTCCTTAAGCTGCTCTGTGATGGCCTTGACTACTGTGGTCTTGCCTGATCCGGAACCTCCGGCGATGCCTATGATCAACATATTAATACTCAGCGTTCTTTGGTGTACGTGGGAATGGGATCACGTCACGGATGTTACTCATACCTGTAACGAAGAGGAGGAGACGCTCGAAACCGAGACCGAATCCACTGTGAGGAGCTGATCCGTAGCGGCGTGTGTCGAGGTACCACTCGAGACCCTTGCGGCTCATGCCTGTCTCCTCGATGCGTGCCTCGAGCTTTGCGAGTGA
>JAEIGA010013406.1_pt1 | contig 12478 bp, 12 predicted proteins | sample 9270691 | NCBI WGS metagenome assembly JAEIGA01 (sample SAMN17057246, study PRJNA624740) | gut metagenome | biome: biome; isolation source: fecal sample | host: Bos grunniens | place: China: Xizang | collected 2019
AAGGGAGCAGTTGTTGAGCTCGAGGGTGATATCGACGCATTCTGCTTCAACCGTGAGCTTGCTAAGGAGGATGGCTCAATGCCAGTTTCTGGTGAGACTCTCTCATTCAAGGTTGTAGAGCTTAAGAGAAGCGCTAAGAAGGCTACCCTTTCACACGCTAAGACTTATGCAGCTGCAGTTGAGGAAAGAGCTCAGAAGGCAGCAGCTGAGGCTGACAACACTAAGAAGGCTGTTAAGAAGATCAATGCAAACGTTGAGAAGACCACTCTCGGTGACATCGACGTTCTCGCAGCTCTTAAGGACCAGCTCTCTAAGTAATCATGAACTTCACTCTTAATGTCTTGGGCACGGCTTCAGCTCTGCCCACGACAGAAAGATATCCAAGCGCCCAGGTACTGAACGTACGTGGGCGCTTATTTATGATAGATTGCGGCGAAGGTGCGCAGATACAGCTCAGAAGAGCCGGCATATCTTTTCTCAAGATTGAACATATCTGTCTGAGTCATGTCCACGGAGACCATATTTTCGGTCTTTTCGGTCTTTTGTCCACAATGGGGATGCTTGGGCGTACCGCACCTCTTAATATCTATGCTCCCAAGTCCTTATCGGCTGTATTGGAATTCTTTAAATCCAATTTCGGTGAAGGACTTCTGTATGAGATAAGGCATGTGGTGCTTGATATGTCTTCTCCTGAGGTGATATATCAGAACCGGACTGTGGAATTGCTGGCTTTTCCACTCAATCACAGGGTGGAAACGTTTGGATTCATGATCAGGGAAAAGATGCCACCTTATAATGTGCATAAGGCGGCGATTGCGCGATATGGATTGACTCTTTCGGAAATCGGTACGCTCAAGAGAGGAGAGGATGTGATTCGCGAAGATCATGTCATACCGAATTCAGAAGCCGCCTATATCCCGTTCAAACCGAGAAGTTATGCATATTGCAGTGATACTGCTCCGTTTCCAGAACTTGCTCAATGGGTAAAGGGAGCATCTGTCTTGTATCACGAAGCGACTTTCCCGGCAGAGATGGAGGAGATGGCTGCAAAGACTTATCATTCCACCACGGTTCAGGCTGCACGATGTGCGCGTGAAGCCGGTGTCGGACGACTGCTTGTCGGACATTATTCCTCCAGATACCCATCGGTTGAATTCTATCTGGACGAGCTCCGCTCTATTTTCCCGGACTCATATCTGACAAAGGATATGGATCAGGTCGAGATTTCATTTGAATGATTTTATTCGTAACTTCGCAGGAACTCTAAATCTTGATAATTTATGAAGAGATTACTCTTTTCCCTTATATCCGTATTGACATTTCTTAACGTGTCTGCTCAGACTCCTCAGCAGAAGGCTTTGGCTGAAGCGTACCTGGAGAAATATGCTGACTTTGCGGTTCAGGAAATGCATCGAAGTGGTGTTCCTGCCAGCATAACCCTTGCTCAAGGTATGTTGGAATCAAGTTACGGCAGGTCTGAACTCGCTGTTAAGGCGAACAATCATTTTGGCATACAGTGTCATGGAGATGCATGGAAGGGTAAACGTTATGAGCATATGGATGCAGGTGAGCTTCGCCAGTTCCGTAAATATGATTCTGTACTTGAATCATACGAGGACCATTCCTCTTTCTTGTCCAATGGCAGGAGATATGACTGCCTGTTTGACCTTGAGCGTACAGATTATAAAGGTTGGGCAAAAGGTCTGAAGGCTGCAGGATATGCAGAGGACCCTGAGTATGCCGCAAAACTGATCCGCGTCATTGAAATGTATGGTCTTGCCATGTATGATGTTGATGCGCAACCTGTGTTATATGATGATCCTGTGGAAGAGAAGATCAGGAATGAAGAGCCTGTCATCGAACGGAGATACAAGGCAGACCGCTACAATCTCACACGCGAGATGTCATCTCAGAATCGCGTGCCTTATGTATATGCAGCAGGAGGCGAGACGTATTCAAGTATAGCACGGAGATACAACTTATTCCCAAGAGAAATATTGAGATTTAATGATGTGTCGGAGGACGGCACTCTGACTACAGGAGCTATTGTTTATCTTCAGAAGAAGAGAGCCAAGGCTGTAAAGGGTGTTGATTCATGTGTTGTCGAAGAAGGTATGACCATGTGGGATATATCGCAGAAATATGGTATCAGACTCAAGAAACTGTGCAAGATGAATGAGAGGACTCTTGACTATGTTCCATCTGCAGGTGAGATAATCAAATTGAGATAGTTTATGAAAACAAGAAATAAGATCTTGTCGGCATTCGGTGTGGTGCTGCTTGTTTGCATGTGTGTGGCAGGTTATGTCGGCATCATGTATTATAATGTACATAAGAAACCGAATTTCAACCAGAAATATGTGCTTTATGTCTATCCGGAAATGTCTGAGCAGGAAATTCTGGATTCTCTTCAGGCAGGAGCAGGTATGATCAAACGTAAGAATATGGAGCTGGCTTTCCAATCTGAAGAAGTTTCAGGAAGAATAAAGCCGGGAAAATATATTGTCTCTCCAGCAGATCCGAGCATATATGTCGCGCGAATGCTTATATATGGATGGCAGACACCGCAGATGTTGACTCTGTCAGGGACAATGCGCAATAAGGGGGTTATTGCCAAAAAGATTGCCAATCAGATGATGGTTGATTCGACATCGGTAGCATCAGCGCTGAATGATAAGGACTTTCTTGCTGGATATGGGTTCACTCCAGAAGACGTGTTTGGGTTAATTCTTCCTGATACATATGAACTCTATTGGACAGCATCTGTGGAAGAAATCTTTGATCGTCTCAAGCAGGAGTATGATGCATTCTGGACATCGGAAAGACAGGCTAAGGCAAAATCCTTGGGTCTTTCCCGCAAGCAGGTTTCAGTTGTAGCTTCGATAGTCAGCGGAGAGACACTTAAGGATTTTGAATATCCGAAGATTGCAGGTGTATATCTTAATCGCTACAGGAAAGGTATGAAGCTCCAGGCCGATCCGACCATCTGTTTCTGTTATGATTATAAATTGGATAGAGTCCTTAAGAAGCATCTTACAATAGATTCTCCATATAATACATATAAATATGTGGGATTGCCTCCGGCTCCAATCAATGTTCCGCCAAAGGCCTGTCTGGATGCCGTTCTGAATCCGGATACTCACGGATATATCTACTTCTGCGCAAGTCCTGAGTTTGATGGGACGCATAGATTCGCAGTAGGATATATAGAGCATATGAAAAATGCCCGAGAATTTCATAGGGCATTGACTAAACGCAATAAGGAAAGGGCAGCTAAAAAATAAAGTAAACCCCGGAAGTTTTTGTCTGACTTCCGGGGTTTATATCTAGATCTTCACTGTTGTGTAGTGCGGACCGAATCGCTCGAAGGCTGCGCGGTCAAGCGCTTCCTGATGATCAGGGTGAGCAATGCTGATAAGCAGCTTTGCACGCTCCTGCATTGATTTTCCATAGAGGTCAACTGCACCGAACTCGGTTACTACATAGTGCACATGAGGTCTTGTAGTGACTACTCCGCCACCCTCGATGATGACAGGCGCAATCTTGCTGCCGCCTTTATTGGTTGTTGATGGCATAGCTATGATGGCCTTTCCCTGTGGAGCGAGCGATGCACCGTAAATGAAGTCCACCTGTCCGCCTACTCCTGAGTGGAATCGTGTTCCGATAGAGTCTGCACATACCTGACCTGTAAGGTCAATCTGCACGGCAGAATTGATGGCAGTCATCTTAGGATTTTTTGCGATTACAAATGGGTCGTTGGTGTATCCTACATCCATCATTGCAACCATCGGGTTGTCATCAATGAAATCATATACTTTCTGAGATCCCATAAGGAATGTAGATACAAGCTTTCCCTTGTCGGTTACCTTGTTTGATCCGTTGATTACGCCCTTTTCTACAAGCTCAAGCACGCCATCAGCGAACATCTCGGTGTGAACTCCAAGGTTCTTATGGTTGCCGAGCTGTGCGAGCACAGCATTCGGAATGGCTCCAATACCCATCTGCAGACAAGCTCCGTCGTCGATAAGGGCAGCACAGTGCTTTCCGATAGCGATTTCAACTTCATTCGGTTCGCTGAAATGTGCCGGCTCAAGAGGCTCGTTGCCTTCTACGAAGATGTCAATCATCTCCATTGGAATCATGGCCTGACCCCATGCGCGCGGAACATTAGGATTGACCACTGCGATGACTGTCTTGGCGCATTCAATAGCTGCAAGGGTCGCGTCAACCGATGTTCCGAGAGATACATATCCGTGCTTGTCCGGTGGACATACCTGAATCATTGCAACATCGCATGGGAGCGCACCGCAACGATAAAGCTTCTGAGTCTCGCTAAGGAATACAGGAATGTAGTCTGCATATCCTGCCTGGACTCCCTTGCGTACGTTGGCTCCTACGAAGAACGCTTGATGGAAGAAGATGCCGTCGTATTTCGGATCTGTATATGGCGCTGCGCCTTCTGTATGAAGGTGATGAATGCGCACATCCTGAAGTTCTCCTCTATCTCCGCGTGCGCAGAGTGCATCAATAAGGATACGTGGCGCACTTGCAACGCTGCTGAAATGAATATGGTCGCCAGACTTGACAACCTTTACGGCCTCTTCGGCCGAAACGAAATGAATCTCTTTGAGCATAATTGTATGATTATCTTGTCAAAGGTAGCTATTTTTTAGGAATATAAGTATATTTGTATATCATTGAATTATAAAATCTGCTTTGAAGTAGCTGGGAAAACAACAGCTTTCATAGCTCAGAACATGGTGATATTGCTTGTCGTTCATGCAATCTTGCCCGCTAACGGTCATTTTTAGTGTTTAATAATTTATTGTTGGTGTTATGAAAATCAATAAACTTTTAACTGTCTTTGTGTTCTGTCTGACCATGATGTCATGTTCAGAAAAGATCAGTTCAGATTCAGTCTTTGAAAGTATCCAGGGATCATTCTATAGGACCATAGTTTCGAGTATCGGAGAACAGAGAATGAGCTATACCTTTAACAGTGATATGACAGGAGTATGGTATTCCAGTGGAAGAAGAGAACAATGGGCATATTTTACATATTATATTGAAGGAAAGGAAATAAACTGTATTGGCGCTTATGGCAATAGTTCGGGTAAGGTGTCAGAATGGTCATCTGTCATGGTTTATGATGGAGGAGTCATATATTCTAAAAATGACAAGAATGATATCTATGCTCGTGATGGAGTCGTAGAAGATGTTACTCCGGACCTTAAGCCAACTGCAGGAAAAACTGTGGATCTGGGGTTAAGTGTAAAATGGGCTGGCTGGAATGTCGGTGCTTCATCTCCAGAAGATTATGGAGAATATTATGCGTGGGGTGAGTGTGCCGGTAAGTATAAATATGATTTAAATAACTATATCTATTATAATAAATCGATAGGTACCAATATTTCTGCTACAGAATATGATGTCGCAAGGAATGAATGGGGATCTGGCTGGCGTATGCCGACTGTCGATGAAATAAGAGAATTGGTAGATAAATGCTCTTGGAGGGAATTTACATACAATGGAGTCCGAGGTAATACTGTAACAGGACCTAATGGGAATAAAATTTTTATTCCGTTGGCCGGTTATAAGCAAGGTAGTAGCAAAGCTGCTGTAGGAGAAAAGACTTATTTATGGTCCTCTACGGCTAATTATTCGGAGAAAAACCGTGCATATAGCCTTTATGCAAATCCAAGTGATGCATATTGCGAAATTAAAGCTCGTAGCTTGGGTATAAATGTCAGACCGGTATGTGACTGATTCTTAGGAAAGCATTAATTCTTACTTTGTTCAATATATGGCTGTCTGCTACATTAATGACGTAGAGACAGCCATTATTTTATTATATCAGGATATTCTTTTTTTTCGTATTTTTGCCCTCTAAATAATCGTGAGTATGCATACAAGAGAAGAAAAACTGCAGGCATTCGGACGTATTCTGGATGTCATGGATGAAGTAAGGGAAAAATGCCCATGGGACAGGAAACAGACTAATGAGTCTCTTCGTCCACAGACTCTGGAGGAGGTTTATGAGCTTAGTGATGCTATCTTGAAAGGTGAGGATCGTGAGCTGGCCAAGGAACTTGGCGACGTGCTTCTGCATATAGTCTTCTATGCAAAGATAGGGGAGGAGAAGCAGCAGTTCGATATTGCTGATGTGATTAATTTCTTGTGTGATAAGTTGATTTATCGTCATCCTCAGGTGTTCTCAACTGCAGAAGTTGGAAATGTCGATGATGTCGTCAAGCAGTGGGAGATGCTCAAGACCAAGGAGAAGGATGGTAACAAGCGTGTGCTTTCCGGAGTTCCGGACGGACTTCCTCCTTTGCTGAAGGCATATAGAATGCAGGACAAGGCTCGTGGTGTAGGTTTTGACTGGGAGTGCAAGGAACAGGTCTGGGAGAAAGTGAAAGAGGAAATGGGAGAATATCAGGCGGAGCTGGATGCCATGGCATCCGCTCAGACCGATGATGAGAAGGCTGCAGCATACGATAGGGCCGAAGATGAACTTGGCGATTTCCTTTTTGCAACTGTTAATGCTGCGCGTCTGTATGGACTAAATCCTGACACTGCTCTCGAACGCACATGTGCGAAGTTCCGTCGCCGTTTTACATACCTCGAAGAACAGACCATCCGCAAAGGACGCAACCTCAAGGATATGACCCTCGCTGAAATGGATGCAATCTGGGATGAGGGAAAGGCTAAAGGTCTATGATATACGATTGGCAGGAAAGAACAGCGATGCTGGTGGGGGAGGAGATGCTTGATCATTTCCGCAACTCGACTGTGGCTGTGATAGGAGTCGGCGGCGTGGGTGGCTACGCTGCCGAAATGATTGTACGTGCCGGCATCGGTCATCTGATCATCATGGACAGTGATGAAGTGTCGGTTACAAACAAGAACCGTCAGTTGTTGGCTTTGGATTCTACAGTGGGCAGGCCTAAGTGTGAGGTCTTAGCAGCGCGTCTGAAGGATATCAATCCGGATCTTGATCTGACTGTCATTCAGGAATATCTTGAAGCAGACAAGGTCGCTGATGTACTTGGCGGCTATAAGATAGACTTCCTGGTTGATGCTATTGACACTCTTGCTCCGAAGCTTCATCTTATCAAATACTGCATGGACAGCGCTATTCCGCTTGTATCATCCATGGGTGCCGGCGCCAAGTATGATGCGACCAAAGTGCGCATTACAGATGTGTCCAAGTCGTTCAACTGCCCGCTTGCATATATAGTCCGCAAGAGGCTCAGATATATGGGCATCAAGAAAGGCTTTCAGGTAGTCTTCTCCGAGGAACTTCCTGACAAGGAGTCGATAGTACCGTGCGAAGACCGCAACAAGAAGTCACAGGTGGGTACCATATCATATATACCTGCTGTGTTCGGCTGTACTTGTGCACAGGCTGTCGTGCAGCATCTGATGAATACAACCACCGATGTGTGCGGTGAAGTATAAAGAATTTTTATTATCTTTGCGCGCTTAAACAAACCATTATATGGCAGATAATTCACTTTTGGAGAAGGTATTGGGCCTTCAGGAGAAATATGAGGCACTTCAGGCGCAGCTTTCTGACCCTGAAGTTATTTCTGATATGAAGAAATTCGTTCAGCTTAACAAGGAATATAAGGAACTCACTCCTATCATTGAAGCTGGAAACGAGTTCAAGAAGATAATCGAGAACTATGAAATGGCAAAGGAAATCCTTGCTACGGAGAAGGATGAAGATCTCCGTGAGATGGCTAAGGAAGAGATTGCTGAAATAGAGCCGACTCTTCCTGAATGGGAAGAAAAGATCAAGCTTCTGCTAATCCCTGCTGACCCTCAGGACAGCAAGAACGCTATTCTTGAGATCCGTGGCGGTTCTGGTGGTGATGAGGCTGCCATCTTTGCCGGTGACCTTTTCCGTATGTACTCGAAGTTTATAGAGACACGTGGCTGGAGAATGGAGATTACAACTCAGGCCGAGGGTGCTGCCGGTGGATTCAAGGAAATTGTCTGCAAGGTTTCAGGTGACGGCGTATATGGCGTTCTCAAGTATGAGTCCGGAGTTCACCGCGTTCAGCGAGTTCCACAGACCGAGACTCAGGGTCGCGTGCATACTTCTGCTGCTTCAGTGGCAGTTCTTCCTGAGGCTGACGAGTTTGACGTTGAACTCAATATGAACGATGTCCGCAAGGATACATTCTGTTCTTCAGGTCCTGGTGGACAGTCTGTGAATACAACTTATTCTGCAATCCGTCTTACTCACATTCCTACAGGTATCGTAGTACAGTGTCAGGATGAGAAGTCTCAGCTCAAGAACTTCGACAAGGCTCTTCAGGAACTTCGTACGCGTCTCTACAATATGGAGTATGAAAAGTACCTTGCTGAGATCTCTGCTAAGAGAAAGACAATGGTTGCAGGTGGTGACCGTTCGGCAAAGATCCGTACTTACAACTATCCTCAGTCTCGTGTGACCGATCATCGTATCAACTACACGATGTACAATCTCCCTGTCTTCATGGACGGTGCAATTCAGGATGTGATTGACCAGCTTCAGATTGCTGAGAATGCTGAGCGTCTCAAGGCAGCTGAATAAGCATACATGCAATAAACAAAGAGGCTAACTGAAAGTCATTTACGACTTTGATGTTAGCCTCTTTTTATGTTCAGGGAATGGTCTGTCCCATGTTATTATACCTGCAACAAGGTATGATGCGACCGTTAATTATTCTTCAATTGGTTCGAGCAGAGGACTTTCGTCTGTGAATAAGCTTAGAATGCTGTCAGTGTATGTCTTGGTGACAGGAATTGGCTGGATGGATTCATTCGCAAGATCCAGGAAGTATCCGTCGCTTTCCTTTCTTAACATTGACACCTTCTTGATGTTGACGATATATTTTCTGTTGCAGCGTATCAGTCCGCTATCCTTGAAACTTTCTTCTACAGTTTTGAGTCTGCAACGTAGCATATATTGTTTCAGTTCTGCCTTGTTGTCTGTATACCATACCTTGATGTAGTTGTCGTCAGACTCGATGTAATAAAGATTTTCCGGACTCAAGGACAGTTTAAGCGTGCCGCTGTTGTCGAATAGAGTGATCTTCTGCATTGATGCATTTTCGCGTGGAGCTTCATCAGTAACGACATTCTCATAGTTCATCAGTCGGATAGTATTGTTCTTGTCAATGATTGCAAAGTACATTGCTGCAATCAGGTATGGAATGCCGATGGATATTGATCCGTAAAGGAGAGCTCGCCCGAAAATATCAACAGGAAGTTCTCCTGTGGCCGGTATGATGTTGACAGTTATCCATGTATAGATGCCGCTTACAGCCATGATCTCCAGTATGCACCATAAAATGTAGTTCCAGTATGACATGGTCATGTATCGTTTGGAACGGTACATGATAATTCTGCTGGTGATGAGACTGAGAATTGAGCAAAGTACAAATCCTAATGTAGCGAAGAAAGTGTGTGCATCTCCACCTCCAAGTACAAACCAAGCTGTGTCGGAGAACGGAATATATATATTCAGGAAAACTATAGCGAATAGTACGGCAAAAGTGACTGTTCCGATCAGTTGGTATTTCCCAAGCAGATATCCTGGAAGTTTATATAAAAGAAACATATAGCCTAAGTTTGATAAGACAAAATTAGAAAAAAGCTAATAAAACCCAAAATATGGCTTTCAAAAAAAAGTGTTATATTTGTTGGGATTAACCATTAATTGCGGTGTGAACTATGGATAAAAAGGTAGTAGTTACGGGTATGGGTGTAGTTTCACCTATCGGCAATGATGTGCAGACTTATTGGAAAAATCTTTTGGATGGGGTTTGCGGTATTGATTACATCAAGTCTATTCCGACAGATGACCTTCCAGTCAAGATCGCAGGTGAAGTCAAGGATTTTGTCCCGGCAGACTATGATATTGAAGCCCCGTTTGCAAGAAAACAGGATAATTTTACTCTGTATGCGGTTGCTGCTGCATGGCAGGCTATGAAGGCATCCGGTTTGAGTGCCGGAGAATGTGGCAATATAGATCCGTTGAGATTGGGCGTGTATGTTGGTTCCGGTATCGGAGGTTTTTCAACGCAGATGCGTGAGACGGAAAAGATACTCACAGATGGAGCCAAATGGGTGTCTCCATTGTTGATTCCGACCATGATATCTAACATAGCTGCGGGTAATATCGCTATAAGACATAATGCATGTGGCCCATGTCTTCCCGTTGTAACGGCTTGTGCCACATCTACTCATGCGATAGGTGAAGCGTTCCGTTCCATCAAGCATGGCTATGCTGATGCTGTGATCGCTGGTGGAGCTGAGGCGGCCATTGTGTCTTTAGGAATTGCCGGCTTTACAAATGCTAAGGCACTCTCACGAGAAGAAGATCCCAAAAGAGCATCTCTTCCTTTCAATAAGAACAGGAACGGATTCGTAATGTCCGAAGGCGCTGCCATATTGATTCTTGAGGAATATGAGCATGCGTTGTCGCGTGGAGCCGAGATTCTGGCTGAAGTATGTGGCTATGGAAATACATGTGATGCTCATCATGTTACAGCACCTCGTCCGGATGGCATGACTCAGTCTGCTGCATTAAGACAGGCTCTTGATGAGGCAGGCTATTCATCGGACGATGTCCTTTACATCAATGCTCATGGTACTGGAACTGCTTTGAATGATGTGTGTGAAACTGCTGCCTTCAAGCTGGCACTTGGTGATGATGCGTACAAGGCTCACATCAGTTCAATAAAGGGATCTGTCGGACACATGTTAGGTGCAGCTGGAGCAATTGAGGCTGTGGCAAGTGTCATGGCTTTGAGACATGGAATTGTTCCGCCGACTGTCGGACTTGATGAGGTCGATCCTGAGTGTGATCTGGATTACACGCCTCTCAAACCTGTAAAGGCCGATCTGACCATTGCGATTTCAGATTCTCTTGGATTTGGTGGTCACAACGGATGTGTAGCGTTCAGAAAGATTTAAAAGAAAATAGCTGATGTCATCGTCATGATTACATCAGCCATTCAGAAATATCTTGTCCTTCAGATAGGGCTTTTCGGATAGTGGTCGACGATATGTCGACCATTTCTGCATCTGTCAGACGTATACAGTAAGATGGATCCTCCTCAAGCAGAGATGTCTTTATGTGTTCCATGTCAAATCCTGTGCGTGGGAAGACAGCAACTCCGTACTCCTTGAGGATGCGGGCATAGTCTTTCCATCGCCTGATACTGTCAAGATTGTCTGCGCCGATGATGAGAGTGAATGTGTTCTCCGGCTCACGTTCGCGCAAAGAGTCCAACGTGCGTATCGTGTAGTGCGGCTCTGGCATGGTGAGTTCGATGTCATTGACCATCACTCTCCGCCCATGCTCGGGAAATCGTCTTTCAACTGCTTTAACTGCAGCGTTGTAGCGCTCTCTACCTGTGTCGCTGCTGATTCCATCTTTGAGAGGGTTCTTGGGGGAGACGACAAGGTATACACTGTCAAATCCCTCTTTTTCAATCATATGCTTCATGATGGCAAGGTGCCCGATGTGAAGAGGGTTGAATGATCCGCTGTATACAGCAATCTTACTCATGACTACTTCTTCAGGAAACTTTCGATAACCTTCTCAGCTTCAGCTTTAGCGACAGTCAGGTCATCATTGACAAGAACGTAATCAAATTTGCCTGCAGCGAATTCCATTTCTGAAGCAGCCTTGGCCACTCGTCTCTCGATTGCTTCTTCTGTGTCTGTTCCGCGTCCTACAAGTCTTTCACGGAGAACCTCTACTGAAGGCGCCTGGATGAATACGGAAAGAGCCTGATCTCCGAATATGCGTTTAAGATTGACTCCGCCTTGAACATCAATGTCAAAGACGATAGCATGTCCCTTTGCCCAGATACGTTCTACTTCAGATCTGAGTGTGCCGTAGAACGATCCTGAATACACTTCTTCATATTCAACGAATTTGTCTTCTGAAATCATCTGACGGAATTCATCGGCCGAAAAGAAATAATATTCAACTCCATGCTTCTCCTGTCCGCGGGGCGCTCTGGATGTTGCAGAAATGGAGAATTCAAGTTCTTCATGCAGACCCAGGAGATGGTTTACTATCGTGCTTTTTCCTGCACCGGACGGGGCAGAGAAAATAATTACCTTATTGTCCATTGATTTTTTTAATTTTCGACAAAAATAGTTATTTTTGCCAAGATTTTGAGATTAAGAAACGATTTTTAAACAAATTATACGATTATGATTTCTTACAAGGAACTCGGCCTCGTGAACACCAGAGAGATGTTCGCTAAGGCTATCGAAGGTGGCTATGCCATCCCTGCATTCAACTTCAACAATATGGAGCAGCTTCAGGCTATCGTTTCAGCTGCAGCTGAGACAAAGTCTCCAGTTATTCTTCAGGTTTCAAAGGGCGCTCGTCAGTACGCTAACCAGACTCTTCTCCGTTATATGGCAGAGGGTGCTGTAGAGTACGCAAAGGAGCTCGGTTGGG